>ERZ857629.754-NODE-754-length-41566-cov-3.346800_pt1 | contig 41566 bp, 35 predicted proteins | sample MGYA00519700_ERZ857629 | MGnify/ENA primary metagenome ERZ857629 (study PRJEB31778, sample SAMEA3449351) | human gut metagenome | biome: human gut; feature: human-associated habitat; material: faeces | place: United Kingdom | collected 2010/2012 ... | reverse complement strand
CCTTGTTCAGCGTCTCATGCAGGTTGTCGGTCTTCCAATCGTCCTCGGCAACACCCTCAAGCGCGGCGATGGCCTTGTCGAGCACTTCGGGAGCGGATTCCTTCAGCTGCTTCTTGGCATCGGCGGCAGGCTCGATATAGCCTTCCTCGCTCAGCAAGGAGCCGACCATGCCCGCAACCTCGCCCAGCAGACGCACACGCGGCTGGACAAGCGGAGCGGCGGCAGTGAGGATCTCGCGCTCACGATCGGTCAGGGCATCCCACGAATCGGCGGACACCACGCCGTCGCGCTTGAGGTACGGCACGGCACGGTTCAGGAAGTCCTGCGGCTCGAGCATACGAATATGCTCGGCGTTGATGGAGACGGCCTTGTCGATGTCGAAACGGGCCGGGTTGGCCTTCACGTCGCGCACATCGAACTTCTCGATCATTTCGTCCATGGAGAACACGTCGCGGTCGGGAGCGATGGACCAGCCCAGCAGCGCCAGGTAGTTCAGCAGACCCTCGCGGATGAAGCCGTTGTCGCGATGCAGGAACAGGTTGGATTCCGGATCGCGCTTGGAAAGCTTCTTGTTGCCCTGGCCCATCACGTACGGCATATGGCCGAACAGCGGCATCTCCTTGGCCACGCCCAGCTCGATCAGGTAACGGTAGAGCACGATCTGGCGCGGAGTGGAGCTCAGCAGATCCTCGCCGCGCAGCACCACGTTGATGCGCATCATCGCATCATCGACCGGATTGGTCAGCGTGTACAGCGGATCGCCGTTCGGGCGCACGATCACGTAATCGGGCACGGAGCCGGCCTTGAATTCGATACGGCCACGGATCAGATCGTCGAAGGCCACATCCTCATCGGGCATGCGGATACGCAGAGCGGGCTTACGGCCTTCCGCGCGGAAAGCGGCCTTCTGCTCCTCGGTAAGGTTGCGGTCGTAGCCGTCGTAACCGAAAGCCTTCGGGCGGCCGGCGGCCACATTGCGGGCCTCGATCTCTTCGGGAGTGGAGAAGGATTCGTAGGCATAGCCGGCTTCGAGCAGCTTGGCCGCGACATCCTTGTAGATGTCGCCGCGCTCGGACTGACGGTACGGGCCGTCCGGCCCACCGACGTTGATGCCCTCGTCCCAATCGATGCCGAGCCAGTTCAACGCCTCGATGATCTGGTTGTAGCTTTCCTCGGAATCACGCTGGGCGTCGGTGTCTTCGATACGGAACACGAAAGTGCCCTTGGTATGGCGTGCCTCAGCCCAGTTGAACAGGGCGGTACGGACCATGCCGACGTGCGGGATGCCGGTCGGGGACGGGCAGAAGCGCACGCGAACGTTTTCGGGAAGTTCTGGTTTAGTATGTTCAGCTTCAGTCATAGGCTCCATTGTGCCGCGCAAGAGGGACGAGCCCCGTCGCACCCGCACGAATAAGACCGCCATATCGTCAATTCACCGCTTTCAGCGAACACCCAGCAACTCCACAGAGCGCTCCCCGAGCATTTCACACGGTTTTTGCAACGCCTGACACCGCCAACAGTACAATGGCAAGCAGTTGTCCAGCGAAGGGCATCCAACTGAAGGAGGACAGGCATGTCGATTCCCAACGCCTCACCGCAACCGCAGCAACCAGCCGCGCCGCAATACCAGCAGGGCGCGCCCAACCCCTATATGCAGAACGCGCCGCAACCCCCTGTCGCCGCGGTTCCGCTCGACCAGCCGTATTACGGCTGCCCATTCCCCGAGGCGTTCATCCGCTTCTGGAAGAAATACGCCACCTTCAAAGGGCGCGCCTCCCGCAGCGAGTTCTGGTGGTTCATGCTTGCCGACGTCATCATCACGTTCATGCTCAGCGCCATCGCAAACGCCGTGGATCAGCTCAGCTTCCTGCCGGCACTGTGGGCCCTGGCCACGTTCGTTCCCTCGATTGCCCTAGCCACCCGGCGACTGCATGACACGAACAAATCCGGTTGGTGGCTCTTCGGTTACTACGCCCTATCAACAGTAGTCATCATCACCTTCTTCACCACGGTAACCATGTCGATCGTTTCGCTACTGAAATACAACCGCAATTGCCTCGTCGGCTCATACGGCATGTACAGTGCGAACGCCTTCGGCACATCCAACGGCATAACCCCGGAATCAGTCTCCAACTGCCTCGCCTCCAGCGGAATCATGCAATCCGGCATCATACTGGCGATCTGCTTTATCATCGGCCTCGCGCTGAGCATCACCTATATCGTGTTCATGGCAATGGCGCCCAAGCCCGAAGGCGCACGTTTTGACGCTCGCGTCGCCCAACCGCAGATGTCCGCACCGCTATACGGCGCACCCGCATACGGCACCCCCGCATACGGCACCCCCGCCTACGGAACGCCAGCCTACGGAACGCCCGCATACGGGCAGCCAGCCAACCAAGGACCCGTCTACGCCGCCCCCACCGCACCAACCGCCCCCATGACTCCTACCCCCATGACTCCCGGCACCATGAACGCCCCGATGTACCAGCAGAATCCGTTGGCCCCCGCCGCCGTACAGCCGGCGCCACCGGACTCCCCGTCACCGGCATACCAGGTGCCGCCCATTCCGGCGATGCCTCCCATATCCCAATCGGAGCCTGCATACGGGCAGAACACGCAGAGCGCACCGAATCCGATTGGCACCGGCAACACCTTCGATCCGACCGACGCCGGCCAAATCCCCTTCGATGCCACGGAGCAGCACACGCTCAACGAAAAGCCTCAGACGGAACAGGACGAGATGCACGGCACCAGCGCCGACGAAAACGCTCGTCAATAGCAACACCGGGGGTTCCCACACGTTGAGCCCCCAAGAATCCAAGACAATCACAAGGTGATGCCCCGCTCACAGCAACGGGGGCATCACCCATATTCAAAGCAGATGACGTCCGGCACGACGGCCACGCATACAAATGCAGCCCCACGCCAGTGCCGTCCCCACAATCACTTATCGGCGAATTTAGCCGCCAACTCGCGCTTGTTCCGCTCCTCGTCCTCCGCCTTGGCACGCTGCTTGGCCTCATCCGGATCCCACAGCACATTCTCGCGATGCCGACGCCATTCAGCGGCAGCGAGCGGGGCGATGAACTCGACCGTGGCGCCCATCGTATCACTGGCATTCCAGCGGGCCTCCGCCAAACCCAGGATCTGCTCATCAGTCAGGCAGATTCTGGGAACCGCACACTCCTCACGCCACTCATTGACATACAACAACACCGGCAGCGAGCGCACAGCGGCCTCATGCGCATCACCCACCCCAGCCGAGACGACACCCAACAGAGCGTCGCATACGGCGAGCGCCGCGGCGAAACGTTCAGCCATGGGCGCGTTCGCCACCTGTGCGGCATACGACGTGGCGCTCGCGATCGCATCGTTCACGGCCAGCACCGTATCATTGCCCCATCCAGCGCCCAATGCCTGAGCTGCCTCGGCTACCAGGTCGGTTTCGCGCTCACGCGCATAATCCCCCATCACCTCGTACGCTTCGTCGGCGGCGAGCAGCGCATCGACAATCGCCTGCGGCCTTCCCGGAATGGCGTCGGCGCCCTCGTACACGAACTCGGCGTCGGCAGGGGTAGCATCCATGCCCGTCAGCACACGCGCGAAGGCAAGCGTGAACCGCACCTGCAGGTCTTCCGTATATTTTGCGTCGTTGTCCATCTGCAGCGCACTGCCCAACGGCCATAACGCAGTAAGCTCTTCGGCGGAACGCGCCGCTTCGCGCACTTCCGGCAGGTCTGCGATACGCCTGATTTCCGTTTCGTTCAATGCAATGGTCATCATGCCTCCCATGCTGGTATCCACAGGTATACGCTACTCCACGTCGGCAGCCGGATCGACGTATGCAATCGATACCATGCGCCCGGTCTCATTGCTGTAGGTGATGGATGTGATCGAGGCGAGCGCAGTATGGCGCAACAACATCCAGTGTTCCGGATGGCCGGTTTCCAGCATGTGCCGGTAGCTGAAAATCGGCGACTCATGACTGACCACGATAATGTGCCGCCCGGGGAACTCACGCACCTTTTCGTCTGCGAATCCGCTTACGCGTGCGGCGATCTGCCGGTAGGTCTCTCCCCAGCTCGGCTTGTAGAGGTTGGTGACAAGCTTCCAGTTGCCGTTGCGCCACAAGGCCCCCTCGCCATGACCAATGCGTTTGCCGCGGAATTCGTTGCGCGCTTCGATGATGCGCTCGTCGGTGACGAGTTCCAACGGCTGCTCGCCACGGGATTCACGCACCGGGTTGAGCGCCTGCAGGATGATGCCGGCGGTTTCGCGAGTGCGGTCGAGCGGCGAGGAGAACACGGCGACCGACTGGTTCATGGACGGGTCCGCGGCAATGTATGCGCCGGTCGCCTCGGCCATGCGACGGCCTCGGTCGGAGAGGTGGAAATCGGGCAGGCGCTCGTAAAGCAGATGATCGGGGTTGTATACCTTGCCATGACGGACGAAATGGATGGTGGTCGTGCTCACAGCGCTTCCTTTCCGCAGCCGGACCATGCCCGGAGAAGATGAAAAATCTTTTTCCAATGTACCGCGAGCGCACCGCGTGTCATGCCCGTTTTGCGTCGTGTCAAACAATTAGAGTTGCCGTGACGCAAATATGCAAACGCAAACTTTGCGCGACCATGGACAATCAACACATCATTCGATGAGGGCTTCGCATGCGGCGAATCGCATGCGAGGGACATCCAATCGGGAGCGGAAAGGAGCGTGGGTGCTGCTATGTCCAATCAAGTACTAGCCGGGTTGAAGGATGTCGGCCACAAAGTGTTCGGAGGCTATGCGGAACTGCTACGCATACCGCATACCGCACGATTCTCGGTCGGCTCCGTCATCGCCTGTATGCCCTTCCCCATGGTGGGCATGACCATCACCATCGCCGTGCAGCATTATTACGGCAATTACTCTCTTGCCGGCGCATTGTCCGCGGTGCAGGCCATTGCCTTGGCCGCCGCGAGCCCCATACTGGGCAAGCTGGTCGACAAGTTCGGTCAGCGCCAGGTGTCGATTCCCACCATCATCGTGTGGGTGATCGCCGCGACCGCGTTGATCACCAGCATTCAATCCCATGCGCCGGAATGGGTGTTGTTCTGCATCACGCCGTTCATGGCGGCCATTCCGCCGTGGGGTGCGATGAGCCGCCAGCGTTGGACGAACCAGCTCAAAGGCGATACCGAGAAGACGAACCGCGCGCTTTCGCTGTGTGGCGTGTTCGACGAATGCATGTGGGTGATCGGCAATCCGCTCGCCTCGACGCTGGCTGTGATCTCCGGCCTGCTGGCGTTCTCGTTCACCGGCATGTGCGTGATCGTCGGCGCGTTGATGTTCCTGACCGAGCTGTCCACCGAACCGAAATCGCAGACGCAGCTGGCTCGCGAGGCCGGACTGACCCGCAAGCAGTACCGCGAGCGCGAAGCCGCGCGTGCCGAGGCCCTGCAGGCTGAGACAGCCGTGGAATACGCACGCGACAAGGCACGGTCCGAAGGCAAAAGCGAGGCTGAGATCAAGGCAGCAATGGCCAAAGCCGAAGCCGATGTGCTGGCCGGCAAGAAGGAGTCGATCTGGGGCCCGGGTCTGATTGCCGTATGCGTCACCTGGTTCGGCTTGGGCGCCTTCCAAAGCGCAGCAGGCATTTCGATCGTCTCGTTCGCCACCGAGGCGAATATGAAACAATACACCGGCTTCGTATTCGCATGCTTTTCGTTCAGCTCGCTGCTGGGAGCCCTGTTCTATGGCGCGAAGAACTGGGCGATTCCGTTGTGGAAGCGTTTCTACTTCTGCCTGATCATAGTGAATCTAGGCATCGGATCGTTCCTGTTCGCCAAGCACCTGTGGGTGATTATGATCATCTATCTGCTTATCGGCGTATGCCAGGCTCCGACCTGGGTGAACGGCAATCAGCTGATGCTGCACCTGGTGCCGCCCACGCGCTTTACCGAAGGTATGGCCTGGATGGGTGCGATGAACTCCATCGGCGGCTCGATGGGTTCCGCCATCGCCGGCCAGTTCATCGACCGTATGGGGTCGCATGGCGGCTTCCTGGTGGTTACCGTGCTGGCTTTGGCTTCGTTGCTGATCGCGTTCATCGGCTTCAAGCAGATCAAGGATTCGACCGAGCAGCCGATGCTTACGCAGATCAACGAGTAACGGCATCAATCACTACGATCAGCACATAACGGTTCGATTCGAACAGCAGGTGCGCAAATACACGAATGGCGGGTGTGGCTTGAACCACACCCGCCATATGCATGCTGCGCGTATTCACGCGTCGATCCGCAAAACGGATTCCGATAATCGACTACTTCGGCCAGCCCTTGGGCGTATGCTCCAATGACCACAGACCCAGCTTATGCGAGAAGCTGTTCTCCCACTTGGATTCCAGCTCTTCGGCCGTCAGGCGATTCTCCTTCTTCTTCAAACGGTTCATCGCATTGGTGTGCGTGTCATCCAGCAGCCATTTGCGGGTCAGGAAGTTCCACACCATCACCACGGCGGTGGCGATAAGCTTGCCCACATTGGTGCGGATCAGGTATTCGGTGCTCTGCGACACGTAGGCGTCATGGTTCATGCCATAGGTGGAAATCCAGATGATGGCGTCGTTCATGAACAGGCCGATCACGGCACCGATCACGAAGATGACAATCTCCATCCAACGCGCCATGTCGTCGCGATGCTTGAACACGACCTTCATGCTGGCCACATAGTTGAAGATCAGGGAGATGATGAAGGAGATGGTGGCGGCAAGCACATTGTGCATGTGGAACAGACCCACCAGAAGATTCAGGATGCCCCAGTCGATGATGAACGCAATCACACCCACGATGCCGAATTTCATCAGCTGTTCAATCAGTTTTTTCACACCGAACATTAAACACGTCCGTTACGACGCAAGCCGCCACTGACCGAAACAACTGCACAGAACCTGTGCTTCTGCCTACATTTTCGCGAGCATTTGAAAATCCCGCCGATTATGATGGAAGGCGTATTGCACCGTTTACCGTATTGGAGGGATTATGCCCGTCATCCACACCCATGTTTCCGTGTCCACCCCCCCCGCACAGCGCGAGGCGCTGAAAACCGCCCTCGGCACCATCGAGCGCAAGTACGGCCAGGCGCTGAAACCCGCCTATGGCAAGGCCATCGCCGCCGTACCGGGTAAGTCCGAAGGCTGGCTGATGTGCCCATTCGAGGACAATATGCCAATCTACTTCGGCGGCGACGATTCCAAGCCCGCGGCCTATGTGGAGGTGAACGTGTTCGGCCGTTCCGTGCCGGGTTCCGCCTGGGAGAAGCTGACCGAGCAGATCATGGCCGCGCTGGGCAAGGAGCTCGGCATTCCGGCCGACCGCACCTACATCCGCTACACCGCCACCACCGACTGGGGCTGGAACGGCGGAAACTTCTGATCAAGCGGCGTTCGACAACGTTCCGCCGTTCCTTCAAGGTTTGTCTATAATCACGGTCCACCGGTACAGCCACGGCACCACCTACAGATTATGTAACCGTCAAATAAAAAATCGTTGGAAAACCGCCATTCTTGGCAACATCGCCATGATTTTCCGGGGTACTCGTCAAATAAACGCGGAGCATAAGGCCAGCGGAAGCTGGCACCCCGTACGCGAAAAGGCCGCTGACCCCGCAATGCGGAGCCGGCGGCCTTGCTGTACTGCCGTCGCGCAGGCCCGGAATAACAAGCCGCACGACAGGCCGACTGCAGATCAGACGATCTTCGGCATCGGCGTGGTCAGCGACGTGGTGAGGTTCACATGCACCAGGCCAGCACCGGCATGCACCTCCACCTTCTTCAGGGTAACGGTGCGTTCATGCTCCGGGGCACGGTCGTTGTCGGTCATAGTGGCCGGGGACTTCACCGCGACCAACGCCAAGTCGCCCAAGTTCATGCCTGCGCTGGCGCACAGATCGGTCGCAGCCTGCAGCGATTCGACGAAACCGTCCTTCAGCACCACACGCTCGGCCGGAACACCATACGCATGCTCGGCGACCCAACGCACGTTCTCCACCAGAGCCATGCCCTTATGGCTGTGCGGTTCGGCCGGCATGGAACCGTTCATCACAGCGTCAACGAACGCGTCAAGCTGCGGGGCAAGCGCGTCGCCGCCATCGCGGAACAGGTTGCCCACAATCGGCTCACGGAACTCAAGATCCTTCGCGGTGGCCTTGAGCGCTGGAACCTGATCATCCTCGCCTTCCCACAGGTTGATCAGCGGGAACGTAGGAATATCAAGACCTTCCAGACGCTGCACATGGAACGGGTAGCGCCATGCCAGATCGGGATCGTCACGCCAGGTGGAGGCGCGGGTCACCACAATGGCAGCGGACGGCCACTGGGCCCCATACTCGCGGCAGGCGATGTCAAGCCACTTCTGCGCACCGGCGTCGGTGCCGTAGCCAGCCTCGACGATCACCACATCATGCAGAGCGCAGGCCATCTCCACGGAAACCAGCGTCGGAATGCCGATGGACACGTTGGCGAACGGGCCGCCGTGCACGTACACCGGGGAGCCATTGATGGTCTCCGTCTTGGCAGGCTTGACGGCATCGCCAAGAATGCCGGTGATGCGCCACAGATCGACGAACTCGCCGAAAGTCACGGCCTTGCCGTCCTTCGTGCCGGCGATCATCTTGGACACACGCTCGGAGATCTCGTCCATGGAACGGGACAGCACCACGATCTGCATAAGCTCGCAGGTCGGAGTAAGCACCACACGTTCGGCCACATCGCCCTTGCCGCGGTCAACGGCGATCTGACGCAGCGAGCGGGACGGCACTTCGGAAACACGCGGCACGAGAATCGTGTCAAGCTTGCCTTCGTCCACAGCCTTCTCCGCAAAGGAGACCAGCAGATTCTGAGCAGCCTCGATAGCGCCCATCTCACCGCACAGACCCCAGTCGATCAGCTCCGGGTGGGTCAGGGACGCCTTGCCGCCGCCGGAGGCACCGCCCTTGGAACCGGCTGCGGTGATGCCCATGCTCGGCTGGCGTAGCACTGCCGCCGCGTCAATGCCACGCTCGTTCAACGCATCGATCAACGCGATGGTGGTAGTGGTCTTGCCTTCGCCACGGCTCGCCTTCAACGGCGTATCGGCGGTGACCAGCACGACCTTGCCGTGCTTGCGCGGAGCATCCGGATTGTTCTTCAGATAATCGAGATAGCCGAAAGCGTCGATCTTCTGCACCAGGCCGTACTGGCTGGTGAAGTCCTCAATGGAAGTCATGCGTTATGGTCCTTTCTGTGTTTTCCTCTTGCAGTATTCGCCAAACGATTAGAAATCAGACATGTGGAAACCGTTCTTCATGGCCATGCTGCGTGTATACAGCACGGAATCCAGAAGCTTGTCGGTCTCTTCCTTCAGCTGATCGGCCATAGTCTGATTGGCGGCGGCGAGCACCTCCCGCACTTCACCGTTACGCACGGCGGAGACAATGGCATCCGGGTCCATCGGCTCGACATCGCCATCGGCGTTGTCCGCATCGAATTCCGCCGCGTCGAAGCCCAGGCGGGAAGCCTGCTCGTCAGTGGCTGCGACCATGCGATGCCCCATGGCGCCGGTCTTCTCCTGGTAGCGCTCGACCGCATTGGCGGTGTCGGCGAACGCGCCATCGCACAGGGCCGCGATGATACGGTTCTCCCAGTAGAAGTTCTCGCTGGTCACGCGCGTGGTGGTGTCGGCCAGGTATGCGGGCGTGACATCGACATTGGCGTAGAACGGCACCAGCGTGTTGAACGGGTTGGAGCCATAGGCCATCCACTGGATCGCACGATATGCCTGCGGGCGGTACGGACGCAGCTGCAGCACCGCAAGCTGGCTTTGACGGTTGATGCCGATCGGACGGTACATGTGGCGGGTGCGCTCGTCGCCGAGCTTGCCGTACGGATCGTACGGAGTGCCCTGATAGTGGCCGGACAGCACATACTTGATGTCTTCGATGGTCACCTTGCGTTCCGGCTGGCGAGCCCACGGGATGTCGTTGTTCTCCGGGCGATGATCGGCGTCCTGGCCATCCCACATTTCGTCGTAGGGGTTGAGGAAGCGCTGCATCCACCATGCGCGCGGCGTGTTGTACACGTGGTCGGAATCGGAGTGGGAGCCGAAAGCGTCGCGCGGGTTGAACGGCGACGCCGCTTCGACGGACAGGTCAAGATGGTTGCGCTCGATGAACTCGCCAAGGTCGGCGGAGCACATGTGCTCGGACTGCTCGCCCAAAGCGTCGTCCAGATCGAATTCGTCGATGCCCAGCTGGTTCGGCATGGTCACGTATGCCGAATCCGGCACACGCTTGGCGATCCAATGATGGCCGCCGACGGTTTCCATCCACCAGATCTCGTTCACGTCGGAGAAGGCAACGCCGTTCATCTCATAGGTGCCGTATTCCTCAAGCAACGCGCCCAGGCGCTCCACGCCTTCACGGGCCGTCTTGACATACGGCAGGACGATGGTCAGGAAATCCTCCTCGCCGATGCCGCCGGCGACCTCGGGCTCATAACCGTCCTCGCCTTCCTTGCCCTTGGCGGGAACAAGCTCGACAAAGGGATCGGCGCCAAGCACACGCTCGTTGGTGGTCAGCGTCTCGGTGGCGCTCATGGCCACGTTGGCCTCGTTCACGCCGGCCTCTCCCCACACGCCTTCCTTCAGATCGGCGTTGGGAACACTGGTGTACTGCATGGGGTCGTCCGGCAGATCGATCTGAACATGGGAGATGACCGCACGGTACTTGCGCGGCTGATCCTCCGGCTTGACGACAATGAGCTGCTTGGGGCAGAACTCGCCGTTCGCGGAATCCTCATTACGGGCAATGATGGTGGAGCCGTCGTAGCTCGCATCCTTACCCACCAAAATCGTGGTACAGGCCATGATTTCCTTTCTTTCTTGGATTATGCCGTTCCCCGTAAGGAACGAAGTATTTCAGGCACGCCCGGTTACATACATGACGGCTTGGTCCGGGGTTTCGGGGGTTTCACGCAGCCTATGGAACAGCTCGTTCATCCAGAACCCCTGATTGAGCCCGGGCAGCGGCTGCTTGGTGGCCCACACATGCAGGCAGTAGTCATGATCCTTATCCGGCGGCTGCGGGCCGTTATAGCGCATGATAAGCGCCGGATTATCGCCGCGCCCCACAAAATGCGATGCCGAGGAATTACGCCCCTGCACGGCCTCGGGGATCATGGCGGGCATCTGACGCGAGAAGTCAGGCGGCACAGCCAAGGCATGGGAATCGTTGAAATCGAACATCAACGCATCGATCGGCAGATTGGCGACCGTCCAGTGAATCCATTCGAACCCGCATACGGGAATGGAATCGGGATCGGTGAACGCCCAATGCAGGTACCGCGCCTCGGAGTCGACTTCATCGATATAAAAGGGGAAGGAGATGGCGGGTGCGCCGTCCACCCGATATTCCGGTGCCGCGGCTTTGGCGAAGTCGTCGGGCACGACTGTGAAATCAGCGGAGATCTTCATATGCTTCAGTGTATCGCGCCCCCTGCTTGTCTCACGCCCTTGGCTCATTTGCCTATCCATACGAAGACCCCGCCAACCCAGAGGAGCGGGATTGGCGGGGCCCTACGAAATGAACAGCTGCTCAGCGACTCACTGGGCAGGCTTGTAGAAGTCGCCGTTCAGCGCGGCCTTGGCCTTGGCCTGAGCCTCTTCGAAGGTGACTTCAGCCAGCTGGACACGCACGTCGTCAAGAGCGACCGGGGTCATCAACAGGGAATTCACACCCAAGCCGGTGAGCACAACAGCCAGATCAGGATCCGCGGCGGCCTCGCCGCACACGCCGACCGGCATACCCTTGGCGTTGCCTGCATCGCAGATCAGCTTGATCGCACGCGGCACCGCCGGGTGCCATGCGGTCTGGTAACCGGCGACGGAACCGAGCGTACGGTCGGCGGCCATGGTGTACTGGGTCAGATCGTTGGTGCCGATGGACACGAAGTCGGCGACCTCGGCGACCTTGTCGGCCATCAGGGCGATGAACGGGACCTCGGCCATCGCGCCGACCTGACAGACACACTGGACCATTACGCCGGCACCATGCCAATCGTGCAAATCGGCGGGCACCAGCAGTCGTTCCGAACCTCCATGGTCTCCATCGACGAAAACGCCGCCATGGAGCTCATCATGAGGCACCTCACCGAGCGTGGCGCGCACGCCGTGGCCTACATGGCCAGCAAGGAGATCTCCTTCGAATCGGTCGAACTGTTCACCATGTTCCACACCCAGGTACGCTCATACCGTCTCACCACACACACCGACTGGAACCAGTTCGGCGAACGCACGGTGCAACGCGGCTACGACTGTTCGATGCGGCTGTTCACCAAAGACAACAGGCCGGACGCCCTGGTGTGCGCGGACGACGCGGTGGCCTTCGGCGCAATGGTGGCGTTGCATACGTTAGGATTGCGGGTCCCCGAAGATGTACGCATCGTCGGGTTTGACGATTCTCCGCTTGCCGCAACGACCATGCCGACACTGACCTCCGTGCAGCCGCCATTCGAACAGATCGTCGCGGAATCCCTACGACTGATCTCGACAGGCAACAGCACACCCGCGCACGTCTCGCTGCTGCCCCAGCTGGTCATACGCGAATCCACCGGATACGGCGAACGCTAACAGCCGCCCGGCTGCTCCTGACATTCACAGCAGCGCGCAGAACAACGCCTCGAACACCAGCAGCGGATTGCCATTGCCGTTAAGGCGTTTACGCGCCACAGCCACATGATCAAGCCGTGCCACGGCACCCTGACGCGACATGCCGGCCGCAAGCTCCGCAATGGCCGCACGATGCTCGCGGTTGATGATCCCGACCGACTCTTCGGCATTATTCTGCAGCACCGCAACATCACGGTACACGCTGGCGATGGAGTTCAGCGCACGATCAAGCACGTCACGGCTACGACGCGTGGCCTTGCGCTTGATCTCATCCTTCTTGGCAATGGCGTTATAGGCACCGCGCAGCTTGGGAGGAATGCGATCCGACTCCCCCAGCCCGTTGATGCGACGAAAATCAGCCTGTTCCCTCGCCGCCACACGTTCCACATCATGTTCCGCCTGCGACTTGGCATCGGCATTCAGCCTGTCGGCAAGCAATACGGCATCCGAAGCCCGCCGCAGATTCAACACGCCGGCCACCAACTCATCGCGTTCGGAACGCACCCGCTCATCGGTGGCATACAGCCTCGCAATACCGATATGCCCCTCGGCAAGCCGTGCGGCCTGCTCGGCGACACTCGCCTCAATGCCATTGCTCCGTTCAAGCCATTGCGCCACGGCGTCAGGCCGAGGCACGGCAAGATTCACAATGCGGGTACGAGAACGGATGGTCGGCAGCACATCCTGCGCGCTTGGAGCGCATAACAACCAGATGCAATGCTCCGCAGGCTCCTCGATCTCCTTAAGCAGCACATTCGTGGTACGTTCCAGCATGCGATCCACGTCTTCGATGATGATGATGCGCCACGGTGCGGTACTCGGCATCTGCTCGGACACGGTGATCAGCTCACGCACCTCATCGATACCAATAGTCACCTTGTCAGTGGCAAGAATACTCACATCAGGATGCGTTCCGGCCAACACCTGACGGGTAACCCGCGTAGGCTCGGCATCAAGACCATGATCGGGACTCTCCAACGCCGCCGCAAAGGCACGCGCCAGGTTCGAACGCCCAGACCCCGGAGGGCCGCAAATCAGCCACGACTGCGCAAGCTTGGACGAGTCTCCCGTCGCAATCGCAGACAGCATGTCGCATACAGGCTTCTGCCCGATAATGCTCTCCCAAACACTCATGAACGCATTCCCCTCAAGACCGGCACCTCCAAGCGACTACAGCAGCCCCACGAAATCCTCACGAATGGCCTGCCATACCTCCTCCACGGTACCTGAAGCGTCGATCACGCGGAAACGATTCGGCTCTCGCGCCGCCAAATCAAGAAACGCCTGACGCGTACGACGCTGGAATGCACTGCCGGCAGCCTCCATACGATCCTCATCATGGTCAAGCCGCGTATGCGACAACGCGGGATCCATATCGAGCAGATACGTCCGCACCGGCAACAGTCCATCCGTCGCCCACATGCTGAGCGAACGGATCTCGGCTGCGGTAAGTTCCCGCCCTCCCGCCTGGTAGGCCAACGAGGAATCACAATAACGGTCGGTGATCACCACCGCCCCACGTTCCAAAGCCGGGCGGATGACCTCAGCCACATGCTGAGCCCGATCGGCCGCGAACAGCAGAGCCTCGGTACGAGGGGCGATATCCGCGCACGCCTCGCCATCAGCGGATTCGGCGGGAACACCATGCAACAGCAGCCTGCGGATGGCCGTGCCGAGCGCAGTGCCGCCCGGCTCGCGTGTGACAACGACCTCACGGCCCATTGCCTCAAGTTCGTCGCGCAATCTATTGACCTGCGTGGTCTTGCCCACGCCGTCTACGCCTTCAAAAGAGATGAATATGCCTTGGTGCATATTCATCACTGTACCCTGCGACGTTCGCAACGCTACCGCTGCTCACTGCCACGCACAGTCCACCGGACTGTCACTTCTTCTTCGCAGAGCCCTTAGGCACGACGCTCGGACGCTCATAGCCTTCATGCTCGGTCAGCCAGGCGATATCGGACTTCACCGTAGACGGCGTAGACCCCAGCTCCTCGGCAATGCGCGTATTCGCCCACCCCTTATCGGCCAGCTGCTTCACCTTGGCGCGACGTTCGGCGCGCTTCGCCTCGACGGCGCTCACCGCCTTCTTCCCACTGGTCTTTCTCGCAGTCGACTTCTTGGCGGCGCCACGGCGACCGCCACGCTTCTTCGTCGGGCCCATCGCACGCTTCTCGGCAAGAATGCGGTACGCATCCTCGGGCGTGATCGTAGCGGGATCGTATTGACGCGGCAGTGTGCGATTCGTTTCACCATCCGTCAGGTACATGCCGAAACGGCCTTCACGAATCACCACGGGCTTCTTGCTCTCCGGATCGGTGCCGAGCTCACGAATCGGCGGCTTGGCTGCACCACGGCCACGACCACGGAATTTCGGCTGCGCGAACAGAGCCTTGGCCGTTTCAATATCAACGGTGAAGATCTCATCCTCGGAATTCAGCGAACGGGTCTCCGTGGAACCATCCGCCTTCGTCTTGGTCAGGTACGGACCATACCGGCCATTGTTCGCCGCAACCGTCGACGTGGAGATCTCGCCGGTTTCGGCGTTCGCCTCCTCATAGGAGCCGACTTCACGAGGCAGGCTCAACAACCGCAACGCATCATCCAACGTAATGGATTCCGGGCTCATCGTCTTAAACAGGCTGGCCATTTTCGGGCGAGGCGCATCGGACTTCTTCGACCCCTTGGCCGGGGCCGGCGAAACGGCACCTTCGACGGGCAGCAATGCCACATACGGGCCGAACCTGCCATTACGCACCTCCACGGTGCCTCCGGTCTTCGGATCCTTGCCAAGCTCGCGCGGCCCACCGGAATGATTCTCGATCAGATCCCGTGCAACGTCCACCGTCAGCTCGTCGGGCGCGATGGTGTCGGGAAGCGCCGCGCGCTTCGGATTGCCGTCCTCATCCGTATGCGCCATGTCCTCCAGGTACGGACCGTACCTGCCGACACGCACATGCAGACCATCACCGATCTCAATGGTATTGATGGCACGCGCATCGATTTCACCCAACTGCGCCACCTGGCGCTGCAGACCCTCATGGGCCTCGTCCGCATTGGCCGCTGCGGCATCGCCATCGCCGAAGTAGAACCGGGTCAGCCAATCACGCCCGGTCTGCTTGCCATGCGCAATCTGATCAAGGCCGTTTTCCATATCGGCGGTGAACTGGTAATCGACCAGCTTGGGGAACTTCGTCTCCAACAGTTTGACGACCGCGAACGCAAGCCAGCTGGGAATCAGCGCACGGCCACGCTCATACACATACCCGCGATCGATGATGGTGGAGATAATCGACGCATACGTGGACGGTCGTCCAATCTCCTTGGCCTCCAAAGTCTTGACCAGCGACGCTTCCGTGTATCGTGCCGGAGGCTGGGTCTCATGCCCGTCGGCCTGCACATCGGCAACATCCAGTCGTTGGCCTGCGCTCATTGGCGGCAACGACGCATTGCCTTCGGCATTCTCACCTTTCCTGCCGCCCTGCTTCGCCGCATGATGCTGCTCGCCGGTGGCCTTCATGAAGCCCGGAAAATCAATCACCGTACCGGAGGCCTGGAACAGCGCCTCGCCATGGCCGCCGGCCGGAGCGGAGATCTTCACCGTTGCGGTCGAACCGGTGGCGTCTGCCATCTGGGAGGCAAGCGTACGCTGCCAGATCAGCGTGTACAGCTTCAGCTGATCGCTTGGCACCCTGGTGGCGAGCTCATCCGGATCATGGAACCGTGCCCCCGCCGGACGGATGCATTCGTGGGCCTCCTGGGCGCCAGCCGTCTTGGTGTCGTACTGCTTGGGGGCATCGGACAGAAACGACTTGCCGAAATGGTATTCGACGGCATTGCGGGCAGCCGCGATGGCCTCGCTGGACAATGTCACCGAATCGGTTCGCATATACGTGATATAGCCGTTTTCGTACAATCCCTGAGCCGCGCGCATGGTGGCACGTGAGCTCATGCCCAGACGGTTACCGGCGGTCTGCTGCAATGTGGAGGTGGTGAACGGCGGCAATGGGCGGCGACGATACGGCTTCGATTCCATCGACATCACGGTGAACGGCGCATGTTCCAGCTCCTGCGCCACGGCTGCGGCATCCGTCTGACTCAACTGGCAGACGTTATCCGCGAACCCGGCCGGGGTCAGCTTGCCATCGGCGCCGAAATCCTTCGATCCGACCAGACGCCTGCCGCCCAAAGACACCATGCGGGCGTCGAAGTCGACACACTCGCCTTGTGTGTTCGCAGCGGCGAGCTTCGCCACAATATCCCAATACGAAGCGCGGGTAAAGGCCATGCGTTCCCGCTCGCGCTCCACAATCAGTCGTGTCGCCACCGACTGCACACGGCCGGCGGACAGGCCCGGCCCGACCTTACGCCACAGCACCGGGGACAGCTCGTAGCCGTACAGGCGGTCAAGGATACGACGGGTCTCCTGCGCGTCGACCATATCGGCGTCGACATCACGGGTCTGTTCAAGGGACTGCTTGATGGCGTTCTTCGTGATCTCGTGGAACACCATGCGCTTGACAGGCACCTTCGGCTTGAGCGTTTCCACCAGATGCCATGCGATGGCCTCACCCTCACGATCCTCATCAGTGGCGAGATAAAGCTCATCGGCTTTTTTCAGGGCGGATTTCAGATCAGCCACGGTCTTGCGCTTGTCGGCTCCGACGATGTAGTACGGCTTGAACCCGTCATTGACGTCCACGCCGAACTTGCCGTAATGCTCCTTATCGGCCGCAGGTACCTGACTGGGCTGCGCGAGGTCACGAATATGCCCCACCGATGCCATGACGGTATAGCCGTCCCCCAAGTATCCGCTGATCTTGCGCGCCTTGGTAGGAGACTCTACGATCACAAGCTTGCTGCCGTCTGCCATTCCCTCTCCTTATTGCTGTGCTTTCGTGAGCCATAATACTCACGACATATGGTCAGCCGTTTCATATCGCCCGACCGGAGCCGATTGCCCCGCGTGTCAGCCTCGACTGCGGGGCGGCGCCGGAGGCTCCCCCACCAGACCGGTCTTGCTTAACGGCGAAGCGGTGAGCTGACGTGTTGCCGATATCAGACCAAACACCGTGGCGTCGACCCCGGCAATAAGCATCATGGAGGAATACACCGAATCGGTGTTCGCCCACGCCGCACTGACCGTCAAACCGGGAATCACCTGCCAGATGACATACCCCGCGAACGCGGTGGCGAACAATCCCGCGGTAATGGCCACCGCGGAAACGATCTGCACGCCTGCGGAGGAACGACGGGTGCCCAATGCGTCCATGCCGGAAGTACGCGTACACGCAAGCACGATCAAGGCAAGCCCGGCCACGATCAGCATGGACATCACCGCATCAGTGGGACGATGCCACTTGCCGCACACCACCGACAGGCCGACGAACAGCCCCCACGCCATAGCGACCAGCGAAGCGAGCCACCGCCAGACGCGCGGCACGGCAAGCACCAGCATCGCCGCCGAGGCCATGGCCAGTATGGTATGGCCGGATGGCGCGGAATTATGCGCGTTGTCGATTACGGTTTTGATGATGAACGGACGAGGCAGCACATATTTCAGCAATGACATGCAGAAGCACAGCACCGCGAACACCGCCATCTGACCAAGCAGCCACCACCGCTTACGCACCGCGGCAATAGCCACGGCACCCACGGCGATAATCGTCGAGACGATCAGCACCATCGGATGCGTGCCGACTCCCAGCACCGCGGAAACCCAGCCGGGAACGATCGAAGAGAACGAGCTTTCCACCATGTCGTCATAGGACTGGCCGTTCTGCGTGCACACGCCCAACCACCATGCCACACCAGCCAAGACCAGCAGCAGCACGCCGAATACCAGGCACAGCACCCTGCTCGATGTGCGCGGGCGAACATTCAACGGATCGACATACCCCAGTGCGCCCAGCTCCTCGGGTTCGGCCCCCAGCGCGCCCTCATCCTCAAAATCAGACAGCGACACTCCGGTCTCCGGCGTGACTATGCCGGTTTCTTCGAAATCATCGAGCAGATTCACAGGCGCTTTGGGGTCGCGGATCACGGGCTGCATGGGAGTGTGTTCGTCGGTCATGGTTTTAAGAGTAGTGCATCAGCGGAACAGCAACCGCTTCGGCAACGGAACGGCTTCGTTCCGCATGCGGATATAGAAAAACCTCTACGCACCCGACAGAGGCCACTTACCCTTGCTGCATTCCTGCCCTGGGGGAGTTCGGTGACGTAACGCCGCGTAGAGGCGTAATTCAGTTTACACTACGACCGGACTTCGGCGATTCGTGGTGCCGATCCGTTCACGCAATCCGTGCTTCCTGCCATGTTTCCCGACGCTGCGCGCATTATGCCGAAGCGAGACGTGCACATGCCGCATCGATCGCCTCATCACTGGCGGTGGCGGAGAATCGCAGATATTCCACAGCGCCGTAGAACTCACCTGGGCTTGGCACAATGCCCAGCTTGGCGAGTTCAGCCATATCGGCCCAGCAATCACCGTTCAACGTCTTGACCCACACGTATAACGCGCCGTCCGGCATAGACGCACGGTACCCGTATGCGCGCAGCGCCTCCACCAGGCGTGCCAATCGATCGTAATAGCGTTTCCACTGCGTGCGCACGGCTTGCGTATCACGCAGTCCGGCAGCCATGGCGGCCTGTACCGGCCCGGGAATAATCTGCCCGATCTGCTTGCGGTAATCGCTCATGGCATGCACCAGGCGGTAGTCGCCGGCGATGAAAGCCGTACGATACCCGGCCATATTGCTCTGCTTACTCAGCGAGTACAGCACCAGCACATTGTCCGCAGTACCCTCGCACACGGAAGGGCTCAGCGCGCATGGCGTGGACGGCATGGCCTGCACACCAGCCTGCTCGGGTTCGATTCCGTGATTCCCGCGGGTTTCGCAACGGGCGGAACGCCAATCCATAAGCGCATAGCACTCGTCGGACAGCACCACCGCTCCGATGCGACGGGCCACGGCAATGATCTCGGCAAGCCATTCGGCTCCCAGCACCCCGCCCGAAGGATTATTGGGGGAATTGACCCATACGGCTTTGACGCCAGGAACGTTCACCCAGGATTCGACGTCGGCCACATCGTCGACCTTCAGCACGGTGGCGCCAGCCAACTGCGTGCCGATCTCATAGGTCGGATAGCTGACCTTGGGCTGCACGACCACGTCACCGGTGCCCAAATGCAGCAGGCTGGCCATTAATGCCACGGCCTCCTTGGAACCGACTGTGGGCACCACGCCGGCGTTCACCGCGCCCAGATCCACACCGCGCATGGTGCGGAACCATGTTTGGATGGCCTCGCGCAGATCGGCGCTGCCGACGGTGGCGGGATACCCGTGCGCGTTAGACGCATCAGCTGCGCCCGCGAGCGCCTGCTGCACGCTGGCGGGGACAGGATCGACCGGAGAGCCGACGGAAAGGTTGATCATGCCTCCGGGCGCGGCTTCGGCCAAGGTTTTGTATTGTGCGATGCGCGACCAGTCGTAGGGCGATGAGAATTCGTGAAAACCCACGTATGTTCCTTTCCGTATGTAGCGCAACGCCTTTCCCGAGGGAAAGGCGTTGCGATGCGTGTGACCGTTACTGGTTCTGCGGCGGCAGGGCCGCAACCTGTTCGGGATCCTTGCCGATGGCTTCACCGCCGGCACCGCCGCGGTCGCCGACTTCGGCGAAGAAGCTCACTGCGGCGTCCTTGTACCAGGCCCACTCGTCGGGCAGGTCATCCTCGTAGAAGATGGCCTCGGTGGGGCACACGGGCTCGCATGCGCCGCAATCGACGCATTCGTTCGGGTTGATGTACAGCGAACGGGACCCTTCGTAGATGCAGTCGACCGGGCACTCGTCCACGCATGCCTTGTCCTTGACGTCCACACAAGGCTGGGCGATAACGTATGGCATGGTTACCTCCTTGAACAATCGCTTCCGTCTAGGCTACTCCCCGGCTTGGGCAAGTTCCGCCCCGCTCTGGGGTTGTGCCGCTTTGTTCAACTCGCCATTGCCGAGGCGCGCATGCCGATACCCGTAGCCGAAGTAGATGATGAAGCCCACGATCAGCCACACCACGAATCGAATCCACGTCAGCACGCTCAGGTTGAGCATGAGCCAAAGATTCGCCAACGCGATGAGTATAGGAATCCATGGATTGCCGGGCATCTTGAACGTGCGCTTGAGATCGGGGCGCTTCTTGCGCATGATCGGCACGGAGATGGCGACGAGGGTAAAGGCCGAAAGCGTGCCGATGTTGACCATGTCGGCAAGCACGTCGACATCGGAGCAGGCCGCGATCAGCGCCATGACCACGCCCACGCCGATCTGCAGGCCGACGGGGGTGCCGTTCTTGCCGGTGGTGCTCATCCGGCGCGGCAGCAGGCCGTCTCGGCTCATGGCGAACACCACGCGGGTGACGCCCAACAGCAGCACCATGACCACGGTGGCCAGGCCGATCACGATGCCGAAGCTGATGATCTTAGCGGCCCAGTTGGCCCCCACCATTTCGAACGCGGTGGCCAGCGACGGACTGCTCTGCTTGGCGAGATCCTTGTAGGACACCATACCGGTGGTCACGATGGCGACAAGCGTGTAGAGCACGATGATGACGCCCATGCCCACGCCGATGCCCAGCGGCACGTTCTTGCGCGGGTTAATGGCCTCCTCGGAAGTGGTGGCCACAACGTCGAAGCCGAGGAAGGCGAAGAACACCAGCGCCGCGCCGGACAGGATGCCCGTCACACCGTAGATGGTCGGCGTCATGCCGGTGAACCACTGCCATAGCGGCTGGTTCATGGCGGCGCTGACGCCGGAAGCGGCATCGGATGATGCGACCGGTTCGCTCGGGGGGATGAACGGGGTGAAGTTGCTGGCCTTGACATAGAAGAAGCCGACGATGACCACGAACAGTACGATGGCGATCTTGAGGATGGTCAGCGCGCCATCGACACGGGCGCCGATTTTGGTGCCGAATACCAGCAGCACGGTGAAGAACGCGACGATGACGATCGGCGCGAAATCACAATGGAACGATCCGATGGCGACGTTTGTGTTGATGTTCCACCCGACAAGCCGGAAGAAATCGTTCAGGTAGACGCCCCAGTATTTCGAGACCACCGAGCCGGCCATCAGCATCTCCAGAATAAGATCCCAGCCGATGATCCATGCCACGATCTCGCCGACCGTCGTATAGGTGAAGGTGTAGGCGGAACCTGCCACCGGAATCATCGAGGCGAATTCCGCGTAGCACATGACGGCCGCACCACACACGATGCCTGCGATAAGGAAGCTGATGATAACGGCGGGACCGGCGTGGAACGCCGCGGCCTGCGCGCCGATGGAGAAGATGCCGGCGCCCACAGCGACGGCCACGCCCATGATGGCCAGATCCCACCAGGTAAGGTCGCGTTTGAGCTTATGCCCAGTTTCCGCGGTCTCTGCAAGCGTTTGCTCCACGGACTTCTTTCGAAATATGTTCACCGGTGTCCTCTCTTCCGATTCAATGCCCAGCGCGACTCCCGCCCTAAACGGATAGTGACTGTATCACCACCATAAAACCCTGCGCTTTGCTACGGTCATCATCCGGTTACCGCAGCGAGAACCCCACGACCACCGGTTCGGGCACCAGGCGCACGCCGAAGGTATGTTCCACACCATCCTGCACGGTTTTCGCCAGCTTTGCGATATCCTGCGAACCGGCCTGGCCCCTGTTGGTCAGGGCAAGCGTATGCAACGTGGATAGACCTGCCTTGGCGCCATCATCCACCGTATAGCCCTTGTGGAATCCGGCATGATCGATAAGCCAGGCGGCGGAGGTTTTGACGCCGGGCTCGCCGTTGGGCAGTACTGCTTCAAAGCGCGGGGCTTCCGGGGGGAGCATGGCTGCCTGTTCGGCGGTCAGAATCGGGTTCATGAAGAAGCTGCCACAGCTATGGCGGTTGGCGTCGGGCGTATCGTTCTGGGCGCGTAGCGCGGTTGCGACCAGCGTCGCCTTCTTCGTTCCCTGCATGGCCAACCGGGTGTATCGCGTCGCATCCTCCAGCATGCCTTTGGCCGCACGCACCCGTAGCACGGCATCGCGGATCTCCTTGGTGTCCATACGATCGCCAACTTCCACGCCCAGGGCCTTGGCAAGCTGGCCGTAGCCGACCACCCCCGTGCTGCTGTGCCGCAATGCGAAGGTGACGGACAGCACCACATAGCGTGGCGTGGGGAAGAACTCCCCTGCCGGCACGGCCGGAGCCTGGTACATGCTTGCCTTCAATGCGCTCATGCGATAGCCGAACCGCAGCTCGTCGGCATGCAGGTTCTTGACGGCTTTGTCCTTACGATCCCAGACTTCGACGGATTCGACGCTGCTAGCGACATCCTGGCCGTATGCGCCGATGTTCTGCACCACGGACGCACCAACGGTGCCGGGAATACCCGACAGCCCCTCAACGCCCTCAAGACCCAGCCGCACGCAGCAATCGACGAAATCGTCCCAATTGCACCCGGCTTCGGCGTTCACATGCACTGTGCGGTCGTCGCCTTCGACTGGAGCGGCCTCGTCCGGAACGGTGATTGCACGGCGCGCGTCGCGAACCACGACGCCATGGAACGGCTCATCGGATACCAGCACATTGGACCCACCGCCGATGACGAACAGCGGCAGTCCCTTGGCATCGGCCTCTTCCACGGCCTCGATGACACCGACACGGGTGGTGGGCTCTACGAAACGATCGATCTCGCCGCCGACGGCGATGGTAGTGATGTCTGCAAAAGAAGTCATGGTTGCCAGCATACAAAAAGACCCGACCAGTGGTCGGGTCTTCAAAGCATTGGGTGCTCAGCGAGTCTCGCGGTGCACGGTCTGCTTGCCGCAGCGAGCGCAGAACTTCTTCAGTTCAAGGCGATCAGGAGTGTTACGACGATTCTTGGTCGTAATGTAATTACGCTCCTTGCACTCGGTGCATGCCAGCGTGATGCCGGGACGGATGTCGGCGCTCTTAGCCATGTTCATTCACCTCTGTAGTCATTAGTAGCGCCCGTCGGTCAACGGGCGCAATTTGTAGCGAGGAAGAGGCTCGAACTCTTGACCTTACGATTATGAGTCGTACGCTCTAGCCAGCTGAGCTACCCCGCCAGAGAGCCCCGAGTGAGAATTGGACTCACGACCTCTTCCTTACCAAGGAAGTGCTCTACCACTGAGCTATCGGGGCGTGGCGGATAGTGGATTCGAACCACTGAAGCACGAAGCGGCTGATTTACAGTCAGCTCCCTTTGACCGCTTGGGAAATCCGCCAGGTCTCTGCTCCCTGTCTTGGCTGAACCTCAACAGGCAACTCGAATAATATGCCATGTCTGGAAGACTTTCGCAACTCGAGGCACCCGCACGGCGTGTCGCAAGGAATTAAGCGGCTTTTCGATACCATAGAGAGCATATTCAACAGAAAACCCCGCGAAAAAACGCGGGGTTTTCTTACGTAACGGGGAATTTCAGCCAAGAATGGCCAGGATGTCACGAGCAGCGACGATCAGGTAATCCTCGCCCTCGTAGTGCACTTCGGTGCCGCCGTACTTGGAGTACAGCACCTTGTCTCCAACCTTGACGTCCACCGGGATACGCTCGCCGGCATCGTTGCGACGGCCCGGGCCGACAGCCAGAACTTCACCCTGCTGCGGCTTCTCCTTGGCGTTGTCCGGAATGAACAGACCGGAAGCGGTCTGGGTCTCGGCCTCAGCCTGCTTGACGATAATCTTGTCTTCCAACGGTGTGAGCTTAATCGACACTGTGGGTCACCTCGTATTCGTTAGTAGTTCAGTGTATCTGCGCCAGGAAACGGACCCAAGAGGCTGACGATCACCTGAGTGGTTTCAAGCACTGAACCATATCGTAGCGCGATTTTTAGCACTCTGCCAACTCGAGTGCTAACGCTGTGAGAGAAATTCCCCCAGGCTCACTGCGCGACGCGACGCGCAAGAATCTCCTCGAGATTGCCGCCCAGCGAATCGCAGGTCGCGGCGGGAACCGCCACCTGCGCCGACTGCTCGGACTTATGGAAGGAATCAACGTCAACGGTCTGCGCGTCAAAAGCCTTATCGTGATCCTGAGCGGAAGCGGGCTCGGTCTCCATCTTCGCCTGGGATGCCAGTGCCTCGCGTTCTGCGGTATCAACCGGCTCGGCCTTAGCGACCTGACGGGTGGATTTGATCTCGAGACTGCGAGGATCCTCCTGTGCATGCTCCGTGCTCTCAGCAGCCTCGACATCCACATCACGTGCTCTGCCAAGCGAGAAGGAAATAAGATCCTGTGCACCGGCCTCACGAACGGTCTCGGATTCAGAATGCGGCTCAGGCAACGGTCTTTCCACCACCGCCACAACAGCCTTGCCCTGCTGTTCCTGCGATTTACGCGCGGCATGCTCCTGCAATGCCTTGCGCTGCTCAACCTGCGCCTTATGCAACGCCTGACGAATCTCACGCTGCGTCATCTCATCGGTAGGGGTTTCAGCCACCGCTTGGGCTTGCGCCTGTTCTCGGACGCGCTGCGCCTCACGTTCCTCACGCGCTTTTTTTTGAGCCTCCAGAACAGCCTTGTTACCGGCTACTCGCTTACGAGCCAACGACAGTTCATGCTCCCACTCGCGAGCCTGCTTCGACGCATGCACGCCAAACGCCAGAACCACCGCCAGCAACGCGCCGGGAATCAACGCATACAACGGGCTGAACCGCAACGAAAACGCACAGACCAGCACCACCACCGTAATCAGCGCCAATGCGGCAACGATGATGCGGCGACGCTTAATCGCCGCCCGACGCAGGCTACGTACCTGAGCAACGCGTTCTGCCGTAGGCATACCCGGCTGCTTCGTGTTCGGCTGCATCCCAACCCCTTCCATATGTGTCTGGCCATCGCTGAACCGTGTTCCGCTGTGCTCATCCACAAGATGCAACGAAGTCGAAAACTTGTCCGCACGATGTTCCAGCACTTGCTTCATGCTGTTGGACGTTCGTAAGGGCAGCCAGACCGCGATTCCCAAGAGTACGATTACCACCACGATAATCGTGCTCAGTGAATCGTATCCCATAACCCTCAAGAATAGGTGAACGGCATCACAATATTCGCGTTTCTCTCTGGGCGTGTCGGGATATGAGACGAGATTCGAACCCCTCACCCAGATCTTCGGCAAGCAGACTGAAGGTCCGATGCGTGCGCCAACGACCGTCGACATACATGTAGTTGGCCCTTTCACCCTCGTCGCGGGCGCCTACCTTGCGCACCACGGCCAGGGAACGCCCATTCTCCGGAAGAATGGCGATCTCCAGCCTATGCAATTGCGGACCGTCGGGGCTGCCGATGGCCCAATCCGCCAACATGGCGAGCGCCATGGGAGCGATGCCATGGCCGGCATAATCTTGCGCCACCCAATAGCCGACCACCCCGCTGCGCATCGCGCCATAGGTGATGGCGCCCAAAGAAATCTGACCGATCATATGCTTGCGATATTCGATCATGAACACTATGCCCGTGCCCTGAGCCTCATTATGCCGCTGCTGGCGCACCCATTGCCCGAACGTCAGCCCTGCGCCATGCATCGGATCGCCTGCCGACCAGGGCTTAAGCCAATCCGAGTTCTGCCATCGAACGGTATTCCATTCATCGGCATCGTCCATATCCATAGTGCGAAGCGAAATCGGCACGCCACCTACCGGCGCATGCAATACGAGAGGCACATGGATGGCGTTTGGCGACGCCACCCCGAATACGCCGCGAAGAGTCTGAAGCAAAACCACACCACCATTGTGCCATCAACGTCGCCGCACATGGCGCATGCCGACCGTCAGACGAACGCCGCCGGCCCGAATCTCCAACAGGAACCGGCACCGGTAAGCTGGCTGGCATGGAGCCGAAGGACAGCAAACAGGCTTTGCGTCGAAACGTCATCGCCAAACGCAAGGCAAGCACTATTACCGAGCGCAGACAGGCCGGCGAGGCCCTTGCCCGCGGCATCGACGCATTACCGCTGCCACGCCAGCAGCGCACCGTGGCAGCGTTTCTTTCCATGGGATCGGAGATCGAGACAAGACCATTGCTGCATGCGCTCGCCGAGCAGGGGTACCGTATTCTGCTGCCTCGGCTCGGCAGTGGACTCGATATCGGGTGGGGCGAATATTCCGACCTGCCGCTCGAAGACCTTGGCATGCACCGGCCGCAGGAGCCTTCCGGCGATACGCTGCCGGCAGACGCCCTGGCACAAGCCGGGCTCGTGCTGCTCCCGGCGTTGCTGGTCGATATTCATGGAACGAGACTGGGACGAGGCGGAGGCTGGTATGACCGGGCGCTGGCCCATTGTGCGCCAGGCACGCCGATGGTGGCCATATGCTGGCCCTGGGAGGTGACTCGCACCGACCTTCCCCGCGAAAGACACGACATTCCCGTCACCGGCACGTTCACGCCGCTCGGCTACTCGCCCATCGCTTATCCTCAAACGTAATCAGGCGTGGCCGTGTCAGAGCGCCGACTAGGATATGAACGGTTGCAACCCGAGTAAGACGTCTATTCAGGAGGAGCGTATGCCTACCTATCATTACCGCTGCAAGAATTGCGGCTATGACTTCACCAAGTACCAGTCCTTCAGCGACGACCCGATCACCACTTGCCCCGAATGCCATGAGGAGCAGGTACGCAAGGTGTATTCCGCGGTCCCGATTGAGTTCAAGGGTTCCGGCTTCTACCGCACCGATAAGAGCTGATTGCATAAATGCGACTGCATGGATGCCCGGCTTTGCCCAGGGTCCATATAATGCGGCAACGTAACGGTGCGCGATTGGTGAAGAATCGATAAGGCACAATCCACACAGGCCGCTACGGCTTGCATACGCAGGCCCATTCCCCGACCATGGCGGTATGAAGTACACCAACGCACCGCCATGGTCTTTCTTTACCTCCTTCGCCGCGCCGACTCTTGCGGCCCGACGTCGCCGCGCACGGCTTTTCCGCGGCGCCACCGCAATGTTCCTATGCCTGGCGGTATTCGGTGTTCTGTATTCTTTGGACGCCATCACCGGCACGGACACCATCGTGACGGCGGCGACGCCCATCGCACGTGGAACGACCATCCGGCATGACGATGTTGTTATGATGACGGTTCCTGCCTCGCCAGTCACCGGCAAGGCGCTTCATACCACTGACAAAGCAGTGGGCTCCATCGCGCAGCACCCTATCGAGGCCGGGCAGCCGCTGTATGCCGGCAGCGTCGGCAAAGCCCCCACGATCACAACCGGAGACACCGTGCTCGATATCGCCGTGGCGAACAGCATCAACGCACTGATACCGGGAGATACGGTATCGCTGGTCTCGGCGGTGGGTTGCGAGCCGACCTCGCAGGAACACAACAACGAGCAGCCTGCAGCCTGCACACTGGCCAGTCAAGCCATGATCATGGAAACCAAGGCTCGGCAAGACGGCAACAGCACCGAACGGAATCTCCTGACCGTGGCGTTGGATCCGCAATCAGCCATCCGTGTGATGAAGGCCGGCGAATCGGGAGCGATCATCGCAGTGCACCGATAACCGGCGATTCACCCATAACGGGGCGGGATAGCATAGGCACATGCCTTTTCAGGGATAAAGCAGCGCAATCGCGACGATGATTCCGCGGCTCGCATACGGGAGAGAAAAGAGGATGCAATGAAGCCAGAGGAGACCGGACCGAGCAGACAACATGCCGGATTGAAGCGACTGATCGGCATGGTCACGGCATTCGTTCTTGCATCAGGCGGAGCTCAATAAGTCGACAATCTTTACGCATACCAATCTTGGTGCCGGAGAACCGCACAACGCGATTATCGAGCTGGTGAACATGAAACAGGCATCGGGTCACAGCGGCAACCCTAACCTGTTGCAGGGGACCACGTCAACGGATCCACCACACCATCGACGAATTTCCGCGAAACGGCAAGCGGAGGATTCACCGGCATCGACATCACCGTAACCGCAATGAACACGCTCGGCGCCACTGTCAATATCTCCTATAACGGAGACGGCGACCGGCAAGGACGGCAGATCGCTGCTGCTGACTGCAGGCGACGCACGCTACTTCCTCATCCGTTTCGATGCCAAGGGCGCGCAGAACGCCCGCAAGCAGATCGACGCCCCGCACAGGATCCTATGCGGGGCCCAACCATACAACCGCTTCATACGACCGCTCGGCTTTGCCGACCGCCCTCTTAATGGCCCCGTTCGCTGAATTGCGCCCAGTGCGGCGGAAGCTCGGTGAGAATGCGCTTATCGTCGTCCGCTTCGCGCTGCCGTTCGGTCATCATGTCGGAGGGTTCGAGCTTGACGCCATCGGCGTCAAACAGTTCAGTGCCCTGACGTACCACGCGCTTGTGCTTGCGCGGCGTACGGCGAGTCGCACTGTAGGACCGTGCATCGCCTTCGACGGCGTTACCGGCCGTCTTGCCTGATTCATCGCTCATTCGAGCCCCCGATACAGGTCGGCAAGCTGAGACACCAGATGATCGACTTCCTTTTCGGGATTGACGAACGCGCCGACACTCCATACGGAAGCGACGGACCAGCCCAACGTCATCAGATCGGCGGACAGCATACGATGCCGTTCACGCGTGGATTGGATCGACATGAAGTTCGCGTCGTCGGTAAGCACCGCCAAGGCGAACGGCTTATCCTTCAGCCCGACCACCATCGGAATGGTGACGCCGCGATTGAACCCATAGTTCACTGCGACGTTCAAGCCACGGTTGCGAATACGGTCGGCAAGATCGTTCAGCAGCACATTGCGCCCATATTCGGATTCGGCCGGGCGGATGCCCTCGCCGCCAAGCTGTTCGGCCCACGTAAGCAGCGTTTTCAACAGTTTCGCACCAGGCTGGTGGATACGCTCATCGTCCATATCGACGGAACCGAAGGCACTGACAATGTCGACATGGCGATCGGCCAAAGCCAGCGCATCGAGCAGCATGCCGCGCCCGCCGGGCTCCTCCAGCGCACCGAACTGCTGCAGCAGTCGGCCATGCGCGGTCTTCGCATAGCATAGCGAAAGAATCACGTCCGTAGCCTGGGCGCCGGCAACCTCGCGGATGCCGATCAGACGCACATGACGCAGGAAGGATCCCATGGCCTTGTCCTTGGAGGCAAGCGCCTTCAGTTCGGCACCCAGCCGCACACGGAACGAATCGGTGAGCGTCACCACGGTAAGCATGTAGGTGGTCGGTACCACCGCGAAGCTTGCCGCACGCTCGGTAATCAGTCGCACCACCTCGGCGATCTCCTGCTGACTGGATTCCACCAAACCCGTGTTGAGCACCGGAGTGCCTACCGCGTCAAGACTGTGGTACGCCACATGACCGCGAACGGCCTCGGTGCAGGCGTCGTAATGCACTTCGCCATACCCCTCGGATTCAAGGAATGCCGCCAAGCTGAGGGAACGGCGCACCGGACGGGACTTGACCTCGATCTGGGGCAGTATGTCGATCAGCTGCTTCAGACTCTCGCACGTCACCGTATTGCGATGCGCGATGATCACGATCTGCTTGACACGCGAAACGATGCTGAGCAGCTGGATGGCCGGAATATGCGCACAAGCGTCGACGATGGCGACATCCGCAAGCGTGGTCGGCTCGGTCAGCGAGGCGAGCGTATCCGGCGTGGCCATAAGAATCGGCTTCGAAGCCGCAAGAATCTCGGCATGCTCACGGCGCATGCTGTCCAAGGTCACCTTGGTCTGGCTGGTCAGCTGCGTGTGCAGCATGTTGGCTTCCTGCGTGCGGGAGAACAGCAGGTCGCAAAGGCGACGCATGGATTCCTGCGCGACCATCGGGCCGATGGAACGCACATGCTCCACATCGACCTGCTCGAAGCGTTCGGTGACGGTGGCCAGCGCCGAACCGTCCTGGTTGGAGATGATCGGCGAGGAATGCACGATATCGTCGAACACAGTGGTCCACCAGGCAAGCTGGAGTTCAGCGCCCACCGCGTCGTTGCCCACCTGACGGTTGGTCAGATCGGCGACCAGATCGTTCAGCCCGGCCGCCTGGAATTCGTTCTCCAAGCGGCAACGTTCCGGCAGGGTGTCGAGGGCCAGATGGTCATCGTACAGGCTCTTCAACCTGGATTCGACATCGTTGAAATCCCGGGCTTCGAGCTCACCGCCACGCGGGGTGGTGCTCAGTACGGTGTCGAGAGCGGTGATGTCCTCGGACATGGTCTCCTGGGTGGAGATCATCTGATCGAGACGCTGCGGCAATACCGGCCATCCGCCATGCGGTACAAGGGCATGCCACTGCTCGCCCTGCTTCTTCACCACGATAAGGGCATCATGCAGGTTCTCGACCTGCGCGCCCACGCGCAGCAGGGATTTCGCCTCGCGCACATGGCGGCGGCGCTCCCAGAAGCCCATGGTGGTGCCTTCGCTCTTGCGCTGTTCCTTGGACTTGCTTGCCTCGATCATCGCGTCGATGTCGCGTTCGAAAATCTCGGGCTGGAACACATCAAGCACGCGCCTCAAGTTCTTCAGCACCGTGATCTGACGCGCCCATTCGCGGGCGGTATTCGGCACGGGGAAACCGCAGGTCTGCGCGGTGATGCTGACATGCTCGCGTACAGCAGGGAAGACCTTCTGCATCAGATCGACCACACGCTGGTATGCGTTCACCGCGTCTTCCTCGTTGGTGATCGAAGCCTTGTACCATGCGGTGTCGTCCGGGCCGAGCGTGTATTCGCCGAGCTCACCGGCACGTTTGAGCTTGTCCGCCCATTCTTCGAGATGACCGCCGATCTGGCGTGCGGATGCTTCGGAAAGACGCACATGGGTGCTCGGATGCGTGGGATAGGTGGAGATCGAGGCCAGATTCTGAATAGTCTGGTATGCGGAGACGCCCCACTTCTCGTTGACGCCGTGCAAATCGCCCAGATAGCGCGTCAGCCTGGAGCGCACGCCGACCAGTTCGTCGGAAAGCTGGTCGAAATGCTGGCTGGCCACGCCCGTCTGGAACCCGACCGCGGCGATAAGCTGACGGTCGATGCTGGTGTTGGAATCCTCATCGGCGATATCCAATACCATGCCGGTCATCTCATTGGCATGCATGGACTGGAGGAAATGGCGCTTCTGCTCCGCCACGCCGGGCACATACAGCACGGAACGTCCGTTCATCACGCATCGTGAGGCGATGGCTGCGGCACGTTCAGCGGTATCGTTACCCGAAGCGGAGTCGACGACGACGCTGTGGCCGGCTGCGGCCAGCTGCGCGGCATACCGCACGGTGTTGTCGACATCGCCCACCTCGTATTCGGAATGAGGATCGGCGTCGAACGGGCTGTATTCGGGAATGGACACGTTGCCCAAAGCCGCACGGGACGAATCGTCGCCAGCCAGTGCGTCAAGCAGTACGTTGCCGCTCGGGCCGTTGCCAAGCCGATCGATGATGCGCTGCGTTTCCGCAAGGATCAACGCCGCAGGCTCCATAAAGCAGCCGAGAATGATGCGGCGTTCAATGGAGAAATCGGCGATGCGCGCCTTGGCCTCGTTGGAGATGGCGGTGAAAATGGCGGATGTCTCAGGAGAGCCGGAACGGTAGTTGGAGCTGTCCAGCAGCCTGTCTTCGTCGATATATACGCCGGCGGCATGCAGACGTGAGACCAGTGCCGAGTTGAGCGACACCTTGCCGGTGAATCTCAGGGAGGAATGCCCCAGCTGTTCGCTGCGGGTCACGTCCACCGGGTACAGCAGCACCGGCAACGCGCTCCCCTTCCATATTGCGACGCCGACGATCAGCGACAGTTCGGCGACACCACTGACACGCTTCTTGGAGGCCTGGCTTTCCAGCACCCTTCCCAAACGCCGTTCGGCAGCCCTCAGCATGCCGTTGTCGCGGAACATCGATTCCAATGTCACGTGGCCTGCCGCGAACAGCTGCGCCACGCCGGATGGATGTGCATGCGTCATATCAAGCTGGGCGCTGAGCTGGTTGATGTCCTCCAATGGAGACGGAGCCAGCGAGGCACGATACTCATCATGCCATGTCTGGAATTGGTCAAGCATGGATTGCGTACTCATGTATTCGATCACTTTCCTACTGCTTTACGGTAATCCTGATAGCCCGGATTATTGGCAAGAGCCTCATCGATGTCCTTATTGCCCTGCGCCGCGAGCCAGGCGTACAGATCGTCGTACAGGGACGGGTTCATGGCCAGGAACGGCAGCAGCTCGGCATGACGCGCCATTTCGAACTGCTTGGTCATATCCGGCGTACGGCGGGCGTCTTCGGAGCTCAATCCGTCGACCTCGATAACAGGCTCAGGAGGCTTGTTGAATTCGCCGCGGGAAACCTTATCGAACACCGATCCCGGTTCGAAGGCTGGCGTGAATCCGCCTGCCGCGTCGGCGGCATTGATGGGCGAGGCAAAGCCATTACCCTGCTGCGTTTCGGCATTGCGGGCAAGTGGGGTGAAGACCACGGAACGGGTCTCGCGGAACACCGCGGTTTCCGCTTCCGGCTCGGCCTGCGACCGCATGAACGTCCGGTCGGCAACTGGCGCATTGCCCGCTTCCGGCTGCGCGATCAACGGTTCGGCCTGTATGCCGGCCTGCGTCGGCTGCTGAGCGTCCGCCGGCTCCGCAACGTCCTGATCACCGGTCTGATTATTGGCTGGGATACCGGATGCACGAGATTCGCGCACGTCCGCCATATGCTCGTCGATCCCAGCGAACAGGTTGTGTGGCTGTTCCTGATGTTCATCCTCGCTGGGAAACAGCAGTCGTGTCTGTTTGGAGGATTCCTCGGCGTTTTGCGCCAGACGGTGGACTGGCTGCATGGATGGCTGTGCCATCGGCATCACGTCTGCTGGCTGAGCGGTCTCTTCGCTTTGCCTGGGCTGTCGGTCAAGCGGTGACTGCGCAACCGGCTGTTCAGCGTGTTCCTGCTGCACCGGCCAATCCGTGGGAGGTTCCGCTGTCATCGGCTGAACCGGCTGCACGAACTGGACAGGTTGCACCGGTTGCACTGGCTGCACCGGCTGGGCCGCGGCATCGTTTGCGCTACCGCTCAGAACCGGCTTGTTCTGAGATTTCGGCCGCTGGGACTGGAACATGGTCGTCGGTTCGCCGGCACGCAAATCGAGAATCTGATCGACGGACATATCTGCCGCGTCGGGTTCCTGATGCGTGACCGTCGGCATCGAATAGTCGAATAGATTCGCAACCGGCGCGCTCTGCTCATGCTCCGATGCATCCACGCGTTCGAAATCAGCCGGCACATCACCGAACTGAACACGCATCGGCGAATACGGAAGAATATAGTCATCGTCTTCAGGAAGACGCATCAGTTCGCCATTATCGCGAATGATGTAGGTGCCGTTGGTCGAGTTGAGATCATGCAGGATGGCCTGGCCGTCGCTCCGCACGGAGAACTGCGCGTGGCGTTTCGACATCGATTTGGTGGAATCCTCCACCTCCATGCGCGTCGTGCCATCATCGGGCAATGGTCGCAGGGGTTTACGTCCAATCTCTACGTTCTCACCAGGATGGACAGTGATCTGTTGGCCACCGTTGACCTTTACCTGCCAGTGGCATGCCGTTTCAGCGCTCACCGCATAGCCTCCTTTTCGTGATTAGACACTATTCCTATTGTGTCATGGAGCAATCCCTTTTGAGGGATTACAGCTCAGGAATTAACAACTTTCTCCCATTAACGGCGAAACCCCGCCACCTGGAACCAGGTACGGGGTTTCGCGGAAAGCTGTGACAAGCGGCTTGAAGCCGCGCGAATCACTTGAGCTCGACGGTAGCGCCAGCTTCTTCCAGCTGGGACTTGGCCTTCTCGGCGTCTTCCTTCTTGGCGCCTTCCAGGACAGCCTTCGGAGCGCCGTCAACCAGAGCCTTGGCCTCAGCCAGACCCAGGGAGGTGATAGCGCGGACGGCCTTGATGACCTGGATCTTCTTGTCGCCAACGGCGGAGAGGATGACGTCGAACTCGTCCTTCTCCTCAGCAGCCGGAGCAGCGCCCGGAGCAGCAGCGGCAACAGCGGCGACCGGGGCAGCAGCCTCGACGTCGAACTTCTCTTCGAAGGCCTTGACGAACTCGGAGAGCTCAACCAGGGTCATCTCACCGAAAGCTTCGAGCAGCTCATCGTTGGTGTACTTAGCCATAATGGCTTCCTTTCAATCTTGGTGACGGGCTGAATTGAAGAGGTGACCGTCACCTAAAAATTTGTTTTCTTTGCAATTATCGATTCATGCGGCAAGCCGCAACTGAATCAGGCAGCCTTTTCCTGCTTCTCGCGCAGCGCATCGATCGTACGCACGGCCTTGGTCGGCAGAGCGTTGAACAGGTACGCGGCCTTGGACATCGTAGCCTTGATGTCGCCGGCGAATTCCGCGAGCAGCTGCGGGCGAGACTTGAGATCTGCCAGCTGCTTGGCACCTTCGGCATCGTACACGGTTCCGTCTGCGAAACCGCCCTTGATGACGAGGGCCTTGTTGTCATTGGCGAAGTCACGGATGACCTTGGCAGCCTCAATGAAGTCACCATGCACGAAGGTGATGGCGGTCGGGCCGGAGAGAATCTCGTCGAGACCCTCGATGCCCGCTTCCTTGGCGGCGATGCGTGCCAGCGTGTTCTTTGCCACAGTGTAGGAAGTATCGCGGCCTAGCTTTTCGCGCAGATCAGAGATCTGCGGAACGGTAAGCCCGCGGTACTCGGTCAGGTAGATAGCATCAGCAGAACGGAACTCGTCCGTCAGCTGAGCGACCACCGCTTCCTTTTCGGGCCTCTTCATGGCGTTCCTTCCTAAGTCGGCCGTTGACTCGAAGCGCGCCTTGCCGGGCAATAAAAAAGCCCTGCGCACAGGCAGAGCAACATAAGGCCGTTTCCGGCAGCCCGCAAATGGGCTTATATCTCTCAACCTGCGCTGGCTTGGCGAACCAAACTTCGGAAATACGCTCTCACGCATTTCAACCAACGGTCTGTGGTTTACGGGTTGTTACGATACGCACCGCCCAAGACTTCATGCATATCGGCGTGTCGCAGCATGCAGTGCGATACGCCGAATCCACCACCGGAGAGAACGCCGCTGCCAACCGCCCTTACAACGTTGCGGCATACTGCGCAACGGAAGCGGTGACCTCCTTGAGATAGTCGAGGGAACGACGCCAATGGCCGGGCACTTCGATGGAATGGTTGGCATCCGGGTACTCATGCACATGGGAGGTGAGCTTATTGGCCTTAGCGCGATCATAGAAGGGATCGGCGGTACCGGCGCAGATAAGCGGCGCCGGGCCGGGATAGGCCACGTCTCCCCCATCCTCCTCGACAGGGATGATCTGATCGGTCGGGTCGAAATCGGCGGGGTTGATCACCGGGGTGAGCAATGCGAACGGCAGCTGATGCGCGCGCGCCACATGCGGATAGGTCAGTGTGGTCAGGGATTTGCCGATCAGCATCAGCCTGCCGGACGCGTCTTCCGTACGCACACGCTCCACCCAGCCGTCGATCGCACCGTTGATCACCGGGGTGACCACCGACAGGTCGTCCGAGGCGTTGCGCACGTTCATCCGATCCACACGCCATCCGTTTTCCGCCAACGCCTGCGCCGCCCAATACAACAGCGGACGATCGCAGTTATAGCCGGTGCCCGGCATAACCAGCACCCGGCCGTATTCGCTTCCTGCGGGGACGCGGTTCTTTCTCCACGACGTGATATTGACCTCGACCAACGGCTTGGCCATATGCTTTCCTTTCTCTCCCCGCTTATCGCGTTACCGTATGTTGACGGCACTCACTCTAGGACGCAGCCCCAACCGATGGACCTGCCGCGTTCAACGACACCCGTTTATTGATAACGGTTCTCATTTATGCTATGATGGCGTCATCACCGAACACCACAACCACAAACCAGCCGCAATTGCACGACGAAGCAACCGGCAAAACAAGGAGAACCGTTGAGCCGTCTACAGAAAACCATCACCGCAGCCGCAGCCTGCATGGCCTTGCTGTTGACCGGCACCGCATGCGGAAGCGCAACCAGCACAGGCAACAGCGCGAACAGCAACGTGAAGAACACCATTACCGTGGCGGCCTCCATCAACCAATGGGGAACGCTCGCCAAAGAACTCGGCGGTGACCTGGTGGAAGTGAACAGCATCATCCACTCCACCAACGTGGAAGCGCACGACTACGAACCGACCACCGCAGACGTGAACCGACTGCACAACGCCACGGTCGCCATCGTCAACGGCGCCGACTACGACCCATGGGCCATCAAAGGCGCGGCGAACGGCAAGGCGACCGTAGTGAACGCCGCCGAAGCAGGCGGCAAGAAGGACGGCGACAACCCGCACGTGTGGTTCTCCGCCAACGTCCGCGCCAAAACCGCCGACGCGATCACCGCAGCCTACCGCAAGGCGATGCCCGCCAAAGCCAGCGAATTCAGCAAACTCAACAAGGCATGGCAGGCCAAGGAAACCGAGCTCGAAGATCGCATCGCCAAAAACGAGGAGGCGACCAAGGGCATGACCTACGGTGCAACCGAATCCGTGGCGCACTATCTCGCCGACGACCTGGGCATGATCGACCGCACGCCCACCGGGTACGCGCAGGCCACGGCGAACGAGAGCGAGCCGACACCCGGCGACATCACGCAATTCACCAACGCACTGAAGCACAAACGCATCTCCATGCTCATTCTCAACCCGCAGGAAGCCAACGCAACAACCAGGCAAATCACCGACGCCGCCAAGAAAGCCGACGTGCCGATCATCGAAATCAGCGAACAGATGCCCAGCAACTACAACAGTCTGCTGGACTGGATGAGCGCCCTCGTCAGCGCCATCGGCCACACCAGCTGACAAGACCGGCTTGCACCCTGCCCACTGCACCGGCACCGTTTATAGCGAAGCGCCCGACTCCCCCACCGGAGGAATCGGGCGCTTCGCTATCAGCGACTCATGCAGCGCACATGACCCGCACGACTACAGGATGGCGGTCACCACGAAGTCGACGATGAACAGAATCGCCACGACCCAGATCACCGGATGCACATCCTTGGCCTGCTTCTTGCAGGTCTTGATGATGCAGTAGGTGATGAAGCCGCCGGCGATGCCATAGGAAATGGAGTAGCTGAACGCCATGAACACGGAAGCGAAGAACGCCGGAATGGCCTCGGAGATGTCGCCCCACTCGATCTCCTTCAACGAGGATGCCATCATGCAGCCGACCACGACCAGCACACCGGCGGTAGCGGCGGACGGCACTGCGGAAATGACCGGGGACAGGAACGCGGACAGCGCGAAGCAGACCGCCACGACCACGGATGTCAGGCCGGTACGGCCACCGGCGGCGATGCCAGCGGAGGACTCCACGTAGGTGGTGGTGTTGGACGTACCGCAGATAGCGCCGATGGAGGTGGCGATGGAATCGGCGAACAGGGCCTTATCCATCTTGGAGGAGAAGCCGGAGCCGTTCTCCAGAGCCTGTTCGTCCTCTTCGGAGAAGATACCGGTACGACGGCCGGTACCGATGAAGGTGCCGATGGTGTCGAAGGTGTCGGACATGGAGAACGCGAAGATGGTCAGCAGGATGATCGGCAGCTTCGACACGTCGGAGAACAGCGCCGGGAAACCATCCTTGGTAAAGATCACGCCGAAGGTCTGCGGCAGCTGGGCGAAGGTATCGGCGATGGACACGGAGTTGGCCATGGTGGTCTGTCCCATCGGAATGCCGATGACGGCGGTGATGATGATGGACAGCAGCATGCCGCCACGCACCTTGAGCACGGTGAAGACGATCGCAAGAATCAGACCGATGACGAACAGCCAGATGGTCGGATTGTTCATGACCGCCAGGCCCGGGGTTGCAGCCGTGGCAAGACCCTTGCCGGCAGCCTTGGCATCCTTGGTGGTGAACGTGAAGAAACCGACATTCAGGAAGCCGACATAGGCCACGAACAGGCCGATGCCGCCGCCGATGGCGTTCTGCAGCAGCTCCGGAATGGCCTTGATGATCATCTTGCGGATCTTGGTGACGGTGATGATGATGTTGATCAGACCGCACAGGAACACCATGCACAGAGTCTGCTGCCACGAGAAGCCGAGGCCAAAGCAAACGGTGTAGGTGAAGAACGCATTCAGACCCATACCGGCGGCCTGGGCGTACGGCACATTGGCGAACAGGCCCATGACAAGCGTGCCGATGATGGCCGCGATGATGGTGGCCAGGAACACGCCGCCCCACGGCATACCCGTCTGGGACAGGATCTGCGGGTTGACGATGATGATATAGGACATGGCGAAGAACGTGGTCAGACCGGCCATGACTTCAGTGGACGCGGTGGTGCCGCTCTCCTTCAGATGGAAAAACTTTTCCATTATCTCTTCTCTGTTTTAGTTCTTGGGTTGATAGGAACGCGCACGTTGCCGCGCACGCTCCGGCGAGAATCGCGACTCGCCATGGAACATAAGTTCCGGACGCGCCCACACTAGCACCGGCATGGGTCATGGTCATTACAGGCGTACCGGACTTCTTTTCCGCGCCGAGGCAAGGGCGCTCGTTTTCCGTGACGACGGCAACACAAAATGCGGGCCTGATGACAACTTCTGCGACTGGGGTGACATATGTTGTCGCTCCGGTCGCAGAAGTTGTAACAAAACCCGCAGAAAACGCGAAGCGGCCGCTCAGCCGCGCGCAACTACGGAACTGCACTGCGCAGAGAGCGACCGTCTGCTGCTTCGAGATCCCGGAGGTACCGCCCTAATCCAACTTGAGATCAGCGAAATCGGTGCACGAGTACTCATACGCCATATCCACGATGCGGAATCCCAACCTGGCAGAGATATCTTTCGGAACATCTTCGCCATCGGCGTGAAGATACGGAACGGCCCCGACTCTCCTCACATCCTCGACGGCATGCTTCAGCAACGTCGTGGCAACATGCCGCCGTCTGAAACCCTCATCCACCATAAGACTGTCCACGCAGGCGTACCCACCCGCCACATACACATAGCAGGATCCGACCAGCTGCCTATCCAGATAAGCGCCAAGATAAGGGACCTTCTCACGCAGGCATCGATTGTCACGAACGACGAAGTCCTCTCCGCACACAGCACCGAAGCATTTCAGCTCAAGCTGCTCCAATTGAGTGGGATCTGGGCTCTTGACGGAAATCCCCGAGCTGATGCTCCAACCATGCACGTCAACGTCACCGGGAAGAGCCATCGTCAGCGTCGTCTCTTCCTCCATTCCAAACGCATTATCCAACGGCTCGTATCCCACCATCTTGAGGAACAGGTCGCCTCGTGCTTGCTGATAGGTCAACGCCTCCCGGATCTCAGGCGATGAAGGCTGCCTGGAAAACGAAAGCAATTGTGGTCATATTTATCCCGCATTCGGTTGTCCTCCCATTTGACCAGATGCTTCGAAAAAGCGAAGACCGACGAAAACAGCATGGCGAAGTCCTTATCGGCATTCCGAGTAGACATGCTCCCCTCCAGCAACAATTCCAATCCACGCCGCAAAACCGAATCACCATACCATGGCGCGCGGAGGGGACCGACCTCTCCTGAATCTCAGGCACTTGTCCCGAATCATGGGCATACCGCGGAGCCAAGGGCAGAAACATCCAACCAATGGAAAAATCCAGTCGACCGACGCCATGCATATGGACAAATCATCCACTGCCTGGATAAAAACAACCTCTGACTAACCTCCCACACACCCAAACCACCCACCAGCTGGATAAAACGGACGCTAAGAAGCAACTAAGACGCCCAAAATATCCAGCCAATGGAAGAAAAGAGGGCTTCATGGACATTCAGCGCCCAAAACACCCATCTGCTGGATAAAACGCCCTCTGACAAGCCACCCACACGACCAAACCATCCACTGACTGGATAAAACAACCCCCTGACGAGCCGCCAGCACACCCAAACATCCACTGCCTGGGTAAAAACGGATGCTGAGAAGGACATCAGACGCCCAGAATATCCAGCCAATGGAAAAATCCGCTCTCTTACCAGCCGATTAAAGAACCAAATCATCCAATCAATGGAAGGAAACGGACGCTCAGCATCTCCTTACATGACTAAAACACCCAGTCACTGGATAAAAACACCCGCTTACCGGCCAGCCACGCAACCAAAACACCCAGCCAATGGACAATACGGACGCTAACAGGCCGATCACACAACCAAAACACCCACCGGCTGGATAAAAACGGACGATAAGAAGGACATCAGACGCCCAAAACATCCAGACACTGGAGATAATGGCTGTCGAGACGATATTCAGCGGTCAAAACATCCAGGCAATGGATAAAAACGGGCGAGGTAAACCGCTCGCATAATTAGAACAGCAGCCGCCTAAGCTTACCGCTTAGATAAAAACATCTGCCAAGACCATGCCCACACAGCCAAATCATCCAGACAGTGGAGGAAACACCCGCTGGAGGTCAATCCCGCTGAGAGAAAACACCCGTTGAAAGCCAATCCCCACTGGGAGCTAATTCCACCGAAAACCAATCCCCGCTGGGAGAAGGTAGCTGTTGACAGCCAATTCCATTGGGAACCAATTCCATTGAAGGAAAGCACCCACCGAAAGCTAATCCCGCTGGGGAAAACACCCACCGAAAGCCAATCCCACTGGAAGAAAACACCTGTTGGAGACAATTCCATTGGAGGCTAATCCCACTGGAGAAAAACACCCGTTGGAGACCAATTCCGCTGGAAACCAATCCCACTGAAAACCCCGGCCAGCACAGCCGTAGAACCGAAGCGCATATCATGACAGGACCGTGCCCCCGGATCCAGCCTCCAAGCAATAGCAGAACCGAAGGCAGCCAGACGATCATCGGCAACGCAAACCCCAGAAATACCAAAACGGCCCGGAAACGGCGAGTACAA
>ERZ857629.751-NODE-751-length-41714-cov-9.010994_pt1 | contig 41714 bp, 40 predicted proteins | sample MGYA00519700_ERZ857629 | MGnify/ENA primary metagenome ERZ857629 (study PRJEB31778, sample SAMEA3449351) | human gut metagenome | biome: human gut; feature: human-associated habitat; material: faeces | place: United Kingdom | collected 2010/2012 ... | reverse complement strand
ATAAAAAAGTGTATATAATGCTTTACACATTACACACACTAAAAATTATACAACCATCAAAATAGCATATACTTTTTTGATATATAGTTTTAAAAATCATAAAAATACGAAAATAATTGACAAAAACGACAAAAAGTGCTATAATAATGCCAATCCAAGTTGAAGGGGGAAATAATATGGATAATAAGTTTTATTTAGACAAAGAATTAAGAAACGCAACAAAGTTTGGATACAAAGGAAAAATATATGAATTAAAAAGTCCAAAAGACATTGGAGAAATACTAATATCTTTAGGAGAAACATCTGCAATTTATAAGTTTATGGAAGCAAATGATAATAAACAAGTAGTAATTGGAGAATCATACTTTAAAAAAGAAGAAAAAGATTCAAAAATTGAAAACATGAAAGTTTATAAAAACAATATCAAAAATGCTAAAAAGAATCTAAAACTTAAAATAACAGCAGGAATCTTAACAGTGGCAATCGCTGCATCAGCACTTATTGGATGCTCAACTAGGGAACAAAAAAAAGAGCAACCAGTAACAATGGAAAACTATCAAGAAATGGATTTTGAACAACTACTTGCCCTTTTAAATGAAGGAGTACAAAGAGATTCATTTGAATTGATGGATGAAGTTCAAGATTATTTTAATAATACTGCAGCGCCAACTATAAAAGTAAAAGCTGATAAAGGCGCACAATTATACTTAAATGCTGATGAAATAAAATCATTATTTATATATGCAAATGCTGATACATATTCTAAAGAAACATTCTATGAAATATTTGGTTCAACATTTGATGATGCTAAAGCAACTGAAGATTACACTAACTCTGCAAGAGTATTAAATAATTATTATCTAAGAGCAACAAATCCATCTGGTATAGCCAAACTATTTACAAACGGAAAAAATCAAGAATTATTTGCTAGTTTTGAACAATTAGTATTAAATTATAACAAAAAACCATCAAATGAAAATAAACAAAAAATTGTTAATAAACTAGACGAAATATACTTCAGTGGTAAAATAGATAGTTTAAAAAACACTTGTCCAGAAGCTGTATCATTCATTGGAACCCATATGACAGCAGCACTAGAATTAAATGGAGTATTATCAAAATCATTCGCAGACAAAGTAGTCGAAGCCAATGAAACAGTAACATGTAATACTATAAAAGAATACATAAAAGAAATTGATGAATACACAGAAGCAAGAAACTTAGTAGTAGTTACAACAGAAGACAAACAAGAAATTAACTTAAGTGACAACCAAGCATTATATTATATTTCAGATGCAATGGATAATAAAAATATTAAAGTAAGTTCAAGAGACATTGCACCAATAATAAAAAATGGAAAACTAACAAACAAAGTAATAAAAAATAAATCAGCATTGAAAAAATTAAATATAAAAAATACAAAGTATACTAAAAAACAAGTTAGTAAAAAAACTGCTATAAAAGAATTCGGTAAAGAAAAAGTAAAAAAAGCAGAACAAGAAGCAGATAAAATGGATCCAATAATAACTATTGATAATAAAGATTACTCAATAGATGATGCTAATAAAATTGAAGAAATAACAAGAGAAGCAAAACAATATGGTGTCAACTTCACAAATGATATCTATCAAGAAATGTATAGAAATAATGGTTCTTTCAATAGTGCTACATATGAAGCTAAATTAACAAATAAAGCAAACAGTTACACAGGTAAATATAAAGAAAAATATAAAGTAGCATTATGGCAAGGTTACAGAGAAGCTGTAAGATTAGCAAAAGAACTATACGATAGTGAAAAACAATTTAGAGAAGAAGCAGAAAAAGAAATAATTAAAGAGGAAGAAGAAATAGTAACAACTGATAGATACGTACCAAAAGATACAACAGTAGAAAATAATAATACAAACAACAATACAAATAATGATAACAATAATACCAACAATGAAAACTCAACAACTGTAAAAACTGAAACTGTAACACCGTCTGCTGATAATAACTACACATATGAAGAAGAAACAATAGTAGACAGGGTTTATAGTAAATAAGGGGGATTAAATTATGGGATACGAAGTAGATTATAATGAAAATAATAATAACAAACCATTAACACATTATATTAAAAACTTTTTAGTGGGATTTCTATTAATAGTAATATTACTTTTATTACTAGTATGGATATTCCCAACCAATTCAACAATTCAAAAACTATTAAACAGTAATAAAGAAGAAACAAATGAGTTTTCAAATTACTTCCAAGAAAACATCAATCTATTAAAAGATGTAGCAGAGTCTTACTTTACATTAGAAAGACTTCCTAAGAATGAAGGAGATAAAGTAAGAATTACACTTGGAGAAATGTTAGAAAAGAAACTTTTAATTAACTTAAGTGATGATAAAGGCAAAATGTGTAACATTGATAGCACATATGTTGAAGTAACAAAGAAAAAGACAGAATATGAAATGAAGATTTACCTTTCATGTGGTAATGATGAAGACTATGTAATAGTATATTTAGGATGTTACGATTATTGTTCTAATTACATCTGTGAAAAGAAAACAACAACTAATAAAACATCAAACAAAACTACAACAACTAGTAATACTAAACCAACACCTACACCAACAACAAAGTATTATTGTAAAGTAGTAAAAAATAAATACTATGACAATAAAGGAAATGTTGTAACAAAAGCAGCATATGAAAAAGCATGTAAGAACACACCACCAACAACAAAACATTATTGTAAAGTAGTAAATAACAAATACTATGACAATAAAGGAAATGTTGTAACAAAAACAGCATATGAAAAAGCATGTAAAAAATATCAATATTTATATGAAAAGAAAGTTGAAGCAGTATATAGTAATTGGTCAGATTGGTCAAAAGATAAAGAATATGATCCAAACAATAACAATATTGTCTGGGGAAAACAAGAACTAGTATGGAATGAAAAATATGGTTATGCAAACATAACAAAAAACAAAAAACAATATAGAAATGATACAACAAAACCTATATTTGGAAAAGATGAGCTAGTTAAGACATCACTAACATCTAAGAGATGGACTTGTAAAAATTATTACTACTATATAAATCAAACAACAGGAAAAACATATAAAGCAACAGACTGGAAATATCGAGGAAAGGTAACACTTGGATATGTTCCAGAAAATAGTAATACAGTAAAATATGTATATGTTGGATTTGACTTTGATGCTTGTGCCTCAAACTGTACACTAAAACCAATGTATATATTCAAAAAATATACAAGAAGTGCAACAGTATCATCAACATCTAAGAAAACACTTGAAGCAGAATGTAGTGAATTAGTAGAAAGAGAAGTTCCAATTTATACAACAGTATCAAGAATAATTGGTTATGAACAAAAAACTGTAACAGTAACAACAACTCAAAGAATATATTACTATCATACAAAAACAAGAACACTTAAATCAAAAGCACAAACTTACAAAGTATGGTCTAATTCATCAAATGATACAAAATTAATTAAACAAGGATACAAGTATACTGGAACAAAACAAGAAATAAAATAATAAGGGCGATTGAAAAATTGCTCTTTTTCTTGCATAAAATACTTAAAAATAGTATTATAATATAAAAAGATGGAGGTATATATGGAAAAAATAAACTTATACATTGATTTTGATGGAGTTATATTAGATACAATAAATCCCTTATATCAAAAACTTCAAGAAGACAATGTTCCTGAAGAAAAAGTAAAAGAATTCTTTGTCAATTATGATTGGACAAAAATAATAAAAGATAAATACATCATAAACGATAGCATCAATTGCATTCAAAAAATAATAGATAGTGACAAGTTTAATCTTGCTATTTTAACACATGTAAACTCACTACATGAAGCAGAACTAAAAATTAAATATTTAAGAAAATATTTCAAAGACATAACAATTATACCTTGTCCTAAAGCAATATCAAAAACTAAAATGGTACATACAAAAGATTCCATATTAGTAGACGACTATGCAGGAAACTTAAGAGAATGGGAAAAAGAAGGTGGAATCCCAGTTAGATTCTCTCAAAAAATGAATGGAAAAGGTTTCAAAGTTGTTGATAAACTAGATCAATTAATAGAAATGTTCTAATCAAACAGTTTTAAAGACAAACATTGCATTGTATATAAAAACATGATATCATAATAATGAAATAAGAAAACAAAATATATGATAAATGCATATACTAAAATATAAACAAATAGCGAGGTAGCGAAGTGAAAAAAATAATTATAAATGGAAATAAAAAACTATCTGGAACAATAAGAATAAGTGGTGCAAAAAATGCTGCAGTAGCATTAATACCAGCAGCAATTATTTCAGATGAGCCATCAACAATATGTAATATTCCTGAAATATCAGATATAAACTCATTAGAAAGCATATTATCTTTTTTAGATATTAAGACAAAAAGAGCAACAGAGTCAATGATAATAGATCCGACAAATATGCAAAACAAATCAATTCCAGAAGAAATATCTAGCAAATTAAGAGCTTCATATTACTTTATGGGAGCCCTTTTAACAAAATACAAATATGTTGAAATGAACTTTCCAGGAGGTTGCAAAATAGGTTCAAGACCAATAAATTATCATCTTGAAGGGTTCAAAAAACTAGGGGCAACAGTTATAGAAAAGGGTGATAAGTACATAATAAAAGCAGAAAAACTAAAAGGTGCAGACATAACTTTAGAAAAAGCATCAGTCGGCGCAACAATAAACATAATGTTTGCTGCAATAAAAGCCGAAGGAATAACAACTATAAATAATGCCGCTAAAGAGCCTGAAATTATAAATGTAGCTCAATTCTTAAAAAGTATGGGGGCAAAAATAAGTGGCGAAGGTACAGAAAAAATAACAATCACCGGAGTAGAATACTTGTCAAAAGGTCAAACTGAAGTAATTCCAGACAGAATTGAAGCAGGAACATATGTAATAATAGGATCTCTAATTGGAGAAGATCTAAAAATAGATAACATCGTCCCAGAACATCTAAAAGCATTAACTGATAAACTAAAAGAAGCAAATGCTAACATACAAATTGGAATAGACAATATTATATGCAATAAAAGCGACAAGTTAAAAGCAATAGATATAGTAACATCATATTATCCAGCCTTTCCAACCGATCTTCAACAACCATTTTCAGTATTTACAACGCAATGCGAAGGTCAATCAACAATAAAAGAAACATTATATGAAAATAGATTTATGCATATTCCATATTTAAATAAGATGGGAGCTAATATAAAAACAGAAAAAGATACTGCAATAATAATAGGAAAAACAAAATTAATAGGAACAGATGTAGTAGCAACCGACTTAAGAGCGGGAGCTTCATTAGTAATCGCAGGCTTAATCGCTGAAAATAAAACAACCATATCTGAAGTAGAACACATTCTAAGAGGATATGAAGGAATAATTGAAAAATTAACAAACGTTGGAGCAGACATCAAAATAGTCGAAGAAATAACTGTTAATAGTTAAAAAAGCAACAAAAATATTGCAATATTCAAAAAAGTTTGATATACTATACAAGAATTAATTATTACTATGACTTAAATGTCATGGCGGAAGGAGATGCAAAATGAAAAAAGTAATTGAAACAAAACCAACTAAATTTATATGTGCATGTGGTGAAACTTTCACTGCAAACTCAACAAAAAAAGAAGACGAAATCCATGTTGAAATATGTTCTAAATGTCATCCATTCTATACAGGAAAACAAGGAACAGCAACTTTAACAGGTAATGTTGAAAAGTTTAATAAAAAATACAACAGAAAATAGTCTCTATTTTCTGATTTTTTTTAAAAACAGTTGACAAATAAACTAAATAATGATAAATTAAATGCATATTTATGAAGCAGGTGCAAAAGCACAATAATTATAGCAATGATTCAAAGAGAGCTAAGGGTTGGTGCAACTTAGTAACATTCTATAAGGAACTAAAACTGTGGAGATGGCAAAAGCCCGGTTAATAAACCGTTATCAATAAGAGATATCAGTTAATGATAAGAAAGGTGGTACCGCGATAAAACGCCCTTTCATCATTAACTTTTTTTTGTAAATAAAAGGAGTGTTAAAATGAAAGAATTTACAGAACAAGAATTAATAAGAAGACAAAAAGCTGAGGACTTACGTGCTAAAGGAATTGAACCATTTGGTTATCGTATAGATTTAACTAGCAATTCCAAAGAAATAAAAGAAAAATATGAAGAAATGACAAAAGAAGAACTACACGAAGTAGAAATACCAGTTACAATCGCGGGACGTATAATGACCAAAAGAGGAAAAGGTAAAGTAGGATTCATGCATATCCAAGATAAATATGGTCAAATTCAAATATACGTAAGAAAAGATGAAATTGGAGACTTTGAATATGAATTATTCGATAAAGCAGATATCGGCGACATCGTAGGAATTGAAGGACTAGTGATGAAAACTAATACTGGAGAATTAAGTGTAAAAGCCACAAAATATCATCATATAGTTAAATCACTAAGACCACTACCAGAAAAATATCATGGTCTATCAGATGTAGAAGAAAGATACAGAAGACGTTATGTAGACCTAATAATGAATGAAGAAGCAAGAAAAATTGCTTTTGCAAGACCAAAAGTAATACGTACAATTCAAAACTTGTTAGATACTGAAGGATACGTTGAAGTAGAAACTCCAATACTAGGAACAATACAAGGAGGAGCAGCAGCAAGACCATTCATTACCCATCATAATGCTTTAGATATTGATATGTATCTCCGTATAGCAACAGAACTACATCTAAAAAGACTAATTGTCGGAGGAATGGATGCAGTATATGAAATAGGAAGAATCTTCAGAAACGAAGGAATGGATAGAAACCATAATCCAGAATTCACTACAATCGAATTATACAAAGCATTCTCTGACATGGAAGGCATGATGGACACAGCAGAAAGAATAATCAAAAAAGTTTTAACGGAAGTGCGTGGAGAACTACAATTTGAATACAAAGGTCATATGCTTGACTTTGAAAAACCATTTGCACGAGTTCACATGTGCGAAGCAATAAAAAAAGAATGTGGAGTAGATTTCTTTGAAATAACAGATCTTGAAGAATGTAAAAAACTAGCATTAGAACACGGTATTGAAGTAGAAGATCACTTCCTATACGGACACATAGTCGAAGCATTCTTCGAAAAATATTGTGAAGACAAAATTATTCAACCAACATTTATCTATGGACATCCAACTGATATAAGTCCATTATCAAAAAGAAATAGAGAAAATCCATTATTTACAGATAGATTTGAACTATTCATAGTAAACACTGAATATGCCAACGCATTTACAGAATTAAACGATCCAATTGATCAAAGAGCAAGATTCGAAGCTCAAGTAGAAGAACAAAAACTTGGAAACGATGAAGCAAGCGACATGGATGAAGACTTCTGTGAAGCATTAGAATATGGACTTCCACCAACCGGAGGAATGGGAATTGGTATAGATAGACTAGTAATGCTAGTAACTGGAGTAGACACAATAAGAGAAGTAATTTTATTCCCACATATGAAAAACAGAGAATAACAAAAAGGAGAGCAAACATGAAAATAGAAGGAATGGCAAAAGTAGCAATAGATGTTGATCCACAAAGCATAGATTTAACACCTATAGAATTAACTAAAGATAACATTGACAAAGTTATATATAATTTATACAAAAGAATAGGTTTGGGAAAATATATTTTAGCACCTAGTTCAACAGAACAATTATACTTAGACGAAAACGAAGAAGGTATTTATTATCAAAGACCACACGAAGTGGTATCGTACAACGTTGTAAAACCAAAACCAATCTTAGTAGCAACAGATGAAAAAACAATAGAATTATTTAAATTGCTAAAACAATTAGAAAGTGGATTAAAAAAGTACATGGACGATTCAGAAGAACTAGTTGAAGCATATCAAATGAAAAAATCAATGAGATAAGCACTAAATAAAGTGCTTTTTTCTTTAAAAATACCACTTTTTTACATATTTTACTTTATTTTTTTTGATAAAAGTGTGATAATTGTATTAGGAGGTTAAAAGATATGAAGAAAAATAATTTATTTAAGATACTAGGAATAGTCTTAGCAGGTTATGTTCTATTATCTTGGCTAGTTCCAATAGTAGTAAGCGTATTTGGATGGAAAGTCGAAGCATCATACCAAATTGGACTAACTAAATTTGGTTCAACATTTATCGATGCATTCGCAGGCTTCTCAAACGTTATCGTATTCATTCTTCTAATCGGAGGATTATATGCTGTAATGGATGCAACTGGAGCCTATAAACCTGCAATTGAAAAATTAGCAGAAAAATTCAAAGGAAAAGAAAAATTAGTCCTAATTACAATAATTGTATTGATGGCAATCATTTCATCAATAACAGGATTAGAACTAGGATTACTTATTCTATTTCCATTCATCATCTCATTAGTATTAATGATGGGATATGATAAGATAATTGCATTAGTGGCAACATTTGGTGCAACAATCGTTGGTATGTATGGAGCAACATATGCAGGAACATTATATGGATACTTAGATGGATTCATGCAAACTAAACCAACAGATAATATTCTAGCAAAAGTAATATTATTTGTATTAGCTTTAGGACTATTAATTGGATTCACACTAATCTATATGAAAAAGAACAACATGCTACCAGAAAAAACTGCTAACAAAGCAAAAAAATCAAAAGAAAAGGCTGCTAAAAAAACAGTAAAATCTGAAACTAAAAAAGAAAAAGTTAAAAAAGCAGATAAGAAAGAAAAAGAAAAGAAAGTATGGCCATTACTATTAGTATTAGGACTACTATTCTTAGTATTAATTCTTGGTACAACTGCTTGGGGTAATATCTTTAGTAGTAACTGGTTTGCAACAGCTCATGATACAATCATGAATAAATGGAAAATCGGAGGATTTAAAGTAGTAGAAAAACTATTCGGTGGATTAGATGCATTCGGTACTTGGACATCATCAACTAGATATGTATCATACTCAATTATGATCTTATTTGCAGTAGCTACATTAGCAATAGTTTACAAAGTTAAACTAAAAGATGCTTTTGACGCATTTGTAAAAGGAATAAAAGAATATGTGGTACCAGCATTCTTAGCATTAATAGCATACTCTATCTTCGTATTTACTATTTACTATCCAGTACTAGGAGTCATCACTACTTGGATAACAGGATTAACTGATTCATTCAATATAGTGACATCTGGATTACATGCAATAATAAGCAGTGTATTCTACCCAGACTTCTCATACTATGGATACTACATTGTATATACATTTGTTCAAACTATTAAAGATACATCACTATATTCATTAATAGGCTTAGTATTCACTAACCTATATGCATTAGTTATGTTAGTAGCGCCAACAAGTGTACTATTATTAACTTCATTATCAATATCTGAAGTTAAATATACAGAATGGTTAAAATTCATCTGGAAATACGCTCTATGCTTACTAGTAGTATCATTTATTGTATTTACAGTATTAACATTAATCTAATAAGAGCAAGCAATTGCTCTTTTTTTGTTGAATAAAAAAAATTATTTTTTTAAATAGTCTACATACACTATTATTGGGTGATATAAAAATGTTTTCAAAATTTGATGAACAAGCAAAAAAAGTATTAGTAAATATGCAAAAAGAAATGGCAATGTTAAAACATCCATACATTGGTAGTGAACACTTATTCTTATCACTTTTAAAACTGGGAGAAAAAGATGATATAAAACTATTAAATAAAACTGGCATAACATACGATATATTTAAAAACGAACTAATTAAAATTGTAGGAACAGGAAGCAAAGAAAATGACTATTATCTTTATACACCACTTTTAAGAAACATAATCGAAGTAGCAGAGTTAATCTCAAATGACAAAAAGAAAAAATTAGTAGACAGTCACGACCTTTTATTAGCACTCTTCGAAGAAGGCGAAGGAATAGCAATCAGAATATTACTAGGAATGGGAATAGATGTAGACACACTATATGATGAGTTTGATGAAAAGTTTATACCAAATCAAAAAAATAATAAAAAATTAATGATAGACTCTTTTGGAATAGATCTAAATAAAAAAGCTAAAAAAGGTGAAATAGATCCAGTCGTAGGAAGAGAAAAAGAAATAAAAAGAGTTCTAGAAATACTATCACGTAGAACTAAAAACAATCCCTTGCTAATCGGAGAAGCAGGAGTAGGAAAAACCGCCATAGTAGAAGAACTAGCAAGGATATTAACAAACAATAACACATATGGACCACTAAGTAAAAAAAGAATAGTATCAGTATCAATGGCATCACTAGTCGCAGGTACCAAATATCGAGGAGAATTTGAAGAAAGAATAAACAAAATCATAACAGAATTAGAAGAAGAAACTGATGTAATACTATTTGTAGACGAAATTCATACCCTTGTCGGAGCAGGAGGAGCCGAAGGAGCAATAGATGCATCAAACATCTTAAAACCAGCCCTTGCAAGAGGAAAAATCAAAATAATCGGAGCAACCACTACCGAAGAATATAAAGAATATATAGAAAAGGATAAAGCCCTATCAAGAAGATTTCAAACAGTAACAATAAAAGAACCAGATACCAAAACAGTTCTTCAAATACTAACAAAACTAAGACCAATATACGAAAAATATCACAAAGTAAAAATAAGCGATGAAATACTACAAGAAATAGTAACATTATCAAATAGATATATTCATGATAGAATGATGCCAGACAAAGCAATAGATGTCCTAGATGAAGTATGCTCAAGAACATTTATATCAAATTGCAAAAAGACAAACAAACTAGAAGATATTTATATAGAACTAAATAAAATAAAAGACTTAAAAAATGATTCAATAATTAAAAATGATTTTACAAATGCTTTAGAATTTAGAAAAAAAGAACTCTTACTCGAAGACAAGAAAAATAAATACGAAATGAATAAACAACCAAATAATTATCACAACGTCAACATAAAAGACGTAATCGAAGTAGTAGAATCAAGATCAAAAATACCTGTTCTTTTAGATGATAAAAACATGTGGTTAAAAGTTAAAAACAAAATAAATAAAACAGTACTAGGACAACAAGAAGCAGTGGATACACTGTGCGATATAATAAAAAAATATAACTATGACTATGACAAAACAAAACCATTATCATTCCTATTCGTGGGTCCATCCGGAGTAGGAAAAACTCTATTAGTAAAAGAATATGCTAAAAACTATTATAAAAAAGATAGTCTAATAAGATTAGATATGAGTGAATACAAAGAAAATCATTCAGTAAGCAAATTAATAGGTTCCCCTCCAGGATATGTTGGATATGATGACAATAAAAATGTTTTTGAACAAATAAAAGACAATCCTCATAGCCTAATCCTCTTAGATGAAATAGAAAAAGCAAGTCCAGATGTAATTAACTTGTTTCTTCAAATACTAGACGAAGGAATAGCAAAAAACTCCAAAGGAGAAGAAATAAACTTTACAAATACAACAATCATAATGACCTCCAATATAGGATGCGAAAAAAGACAACTAGGATTCAACAATAATAAAAACAAAAATACAGATATAAACCAAGTCCTAGGTATATCCTTTGTAAATAGAATAAACAAAATAATATTTTTCAATCAAATGGACGAAGAAACAGTTTTAAAAATAATAAGAAACAAAATAAACAATTTAAGAAAAAAATACAAAGATAAAAATATAAACTTAACCATATCAAAAAACATAGAACAAGAAATAAAAGATTTATGTGAATATAAAACATATGGTGCCAGAAAAATAGACAAAGTAATATACAATAGTTTAGAAAACATTATTATAGATAATATTTATAATGGAAACAAAGATATAAAAATCTCTAGTATTATGAACGTAGAACTTGTATAATCTTTGTTTTTTTGGTATAATTTAACGTATTAAAAGAGGTGATTAAATTGAAAGAAGTAAGAACAAGATTCGCACCAAGTCCAACAGGATTTATGCATATAGGAAACTTAAGAACAGCAATCTTTGAATACTTATTAGCAAAAAAAAATAATGGTAAATTCATACTAAGAATAGAAGACACAGATCAAGAAAGACTAGTCGAAGGCTCAATAGACTTTATCTACAAAACACTAGAACTATGTAACTTTGTAATTGATGAAGGGCCACAAAACGAAGGAGAAGTTGGACCATATATTCAAAGCGAAAGAAAAGATATCTATAAAAAATATGCACAAGAACTAGTAGAAAAAGGTTATGCCTACTATTGTTTTTGTACCGAAGAAAGACTAACAAAATTACGTGAAGTTGCAAGTTTAAATAAAACTCCATTTATGTACGATGGTCACTGTAAAAACTTAACCAAAGAAGAAATAGAAGAAAAATTAAGAAACAATGAGCCATATGTTATAAGACAAAAAATGCCAAAAGAAGGACAAACAGTAATAAATGATTTAGTCTATAAAGAAGTATTAATAGAAAACTCCGTATTAGAAGACCAAATACTACTAAAATCAGACGGCTATCCAACATATAACTTTGCCAATGTAGTAGACGATCATCTAATGAAAATAACCCATGTAATAAGAGGAAAAGAATACTTAGATCAAACAGCAAAATACAATCTATTATACGATGCATTTGGATGGGAAAAACCAACATACATTCATGTAGCTATGGTACTCGGAGAAGACGGCAACAAACTAAGCAAAAGAAATAAAGATGCATCATTCATGGATTTATACAATGAAGGCTATCTACCACAAGCAATAGTAAACTACCTAGTTCTTTTAGGATGGTCTCCAAAAGACAATCAAGAAATATTTACAATGGATGAACTAATCGAAGCCTTTGATCCAACAAGAATAAGTAAATCATCTAGTAGTTACGATGTAAAAAAACTAAGATGGTTCAATGCTCATTACATAAAACAACTAGAAAAAGACGAAATAGTAAACTTGTGTCTACCATTCCTACAAGAAAGCTATGACTTAAAAGATAAAACACCAACTTGGATAGAGCATCTAATAGAAATATATCAAAATCATTTAAGTTATGGAAAAGAAATAGTAGAGCTAACAGAACTATTCTTTAAAGAAGACATAACATTAGATGAAGAATGCCAAGAATTTATGCAACAAGAAACAGTAAATGAAACCATAAATACATTAAAACAAGAATTAGAAAATCTTACAACTTGGACAGTAGAAAATATAAAAGAAGCAATAAATAGTACTAAAGAAAAAGCAAAAGTCAAAGGAAAAATGCTATATATGCCTATCAGAATAAAAGTAAGTGGGCAAATGCATGGACCTGAACTACCTGATACAATTTACCTATTAGGAAAAGAAACCGTTTTAAAAAGATTAAGTAGGTGATAAAATGAAATTTTATAATACTTTAACAAGAAAAGTAGAAGAATTTATTCCAAATGACAAAAACAATGTATCATTCTATACATGTGGTCCAACAGTATACCATGATCAACACATAGGAAATATGCGTAACTATATAGGACACGATATTCTAGATAAAACTCTAAGATATTTAGGATACAATGTTACTAGAGTAATGAACATAACAGATGTTGGACACCTAACAAGTGATTCCGACTCTGGAGAAGACAAAATGGTAAAAAGTGCTAAAGAAAAAAAATCAAGCGTTTTAGAAATAGCAAAATATTATACAGACGCATTCTTTAAAGACTTTGAATTACTAAATAATCGAAGACCAGATATAGTAAGCCCAGCAACAGATCATATAAATGACTATATAAAAATAATCGAAAAGCTATTAGAAAAAGGCTATGCTTACAAAAGCGGAGGAAATATTTACTTTGATGTTTCTAAACTCGATGATTATTACAAACTAACAAACCATAAAGAAGATGAAATGGTCGTCGGAGTAAGACAAGGCGTAACAAATGATGATAATAAAAAAAATCAAGCAGACTTTGCCCTTTGGTTTACTAAGTCAAAATTCGAAGACCAAGAATTAAAATGGGATTCTCCATTCGGAGTAGGTTACCCAGGATGGCACATAGAATGCTCTGGAATCAGCATGCATTATCTTGGAGAACATCTAGATATCCATGGCGGAGGAGTAGACAATATATTTCCACATCATACCAACGAAATAGCACAAAGCGAAGCATATCTAGGACATAAATGGTGCAACTATTGGTTTCATAACGAACACTTAATGGACGAAACAGGCAAAATGTCTAAGAGCAAAGGAGCAACACTAACAGTATCCCTATTAAAAGAAAAAGGATATGATCCACTAGCATTTAGATACATGTGTCTAACAAGCCACTACAGGAGGCAACTAGTATTCTCATACGAAGGACTAGAAACAGCAAGCAAAGCCTATAAAAAATTAAAAACACGTATCTCAAATCTTGAAGACACCAAACAACTACAACAAGAAGAATTTAAAACATACCAAAACAAGTTTAAAGAAAACTTAGAAAATGATTTAAATACCGCAAATGCTATAACACTAATATATGATATATTAAAAGATCAAAATCTAAACGATACAACAAAAATAAAACTAATCGAAGACTTTGATCAAGTATTATCATTAGACTTATTAAAACAAGAAGAACAAAAACTTGATGATAATCAAAAAAAATATATCGAAGAACAAATAAAACTAAGACAAGAAGCAAAACAACAAAAAGACTATCAAAAAGCAGATGCAATAAGAGATGAACTATTACAAAAAGGAATAAAACTAATAGACACCAAAGAACAAACAACCTATGAAATCATTATAGGGAGGTAAAGATGACATATTACTCACTAGGAATAATATCTTTATTAATAACAGTTATAGCACAAATATACATTAACATTACATACTCAAAATACAGCCAAATACAAAGTAAAAACAAATTAAGTGGTTTTGAAACAGCAAAAAAAATACTAGAAAAAAATAACTTAGAAAAACTATATGTAGTAGAAACACAAGGAACCCTAACAGATCACTATGATCCAAAAGCAAAAGTAGTAAGACTATCTCATAACGTTTTTGATGGAGACAGCATAAGCTCAATCGCCGTAGCAGCACATGAATGCGGTCATGCAATTCAAGATAAAAATAAAAACAAATTCATGAGAATAAGAAGCTTCCTAGTTCCATTTGTAAACTTTAGTACTAAAATGGGTTACATAGTAGTACTACTCGGAGCCATCCTAGGAATGTTTCAATTAATATACTTTGGAATAATTCTTCTAATGATCATCTTACTATTCCAATTAGTAACATTACCAGTAGAAATCGGTGCATCTCGTAATGCCCTAAAATATCTAGAAGAATATAACATTCTAACAAAAGAAGAAGTAGAAGACGCTAAAAAAGTATTAACAAGCGCAGCCCTTACATATGTAGCAAGCCTTGCCAGTACAATAATTGAAGTACTAAGATTATTATCAATGACTAACAATGACTAATACTACTTATTCACCACTGCAACTAGCATATATCGGAGATAGCGTCTACGAAACTCTAGTAAGAGATTATCTTCTTAATAAGACAAACAAAAAAGTAAATGAACTACAAACAAAAAGTTTAGAATTTGTAACAGCAAAAAGACAAGCATATATTCTAAACGAACTAATAAAAGAAAATAAACTAACTGAAGAAGAACTAGAAATAGTAAAAAAAGGAAGAAATACCAAAGTAAATTCAAAACCAAAAAACTGTGATATATTAACCTATAAACATGCTACTGCATTTGAAACATTAATTGGTTATTTATATTACAATAACAAAGAAAGAATAAATGAAATATTTAAAGAAATAGTAAACATAAATAATTAAGAGGTACAATTATGATAGTATATGGAAGAAATAGTAGCTACGAAATATTAAAAAATTGCAAATCTGTTAAAAAAGTATATTTGGATAGGAAATTTAGTGACAAAACACTGATTTCCCTTATAGAAAAATTAAAAATTGAACCAATTTTATGCACCAAATTTGAATTAGATGAACTTGCAAATGGAAATCATCAAGGTATAATAATAGATATCGAGGAATTCGACTACTGTGATATTGATGATATCATTAAAGAACAAGGTCTAATTGTAATGCTAGATCATCTAGAAGACACACACAACTTTGGTGCTATAATAAGAACTTGTTTAGCGGCAGGAGTAGACGGAATAATAATTCCAAAAGACCGAAGTGTCAAAGTAAACTCAACCGTTATGAAAACCAGCAGTGGTGCTGCTATAAGAAGTAAAATATGCATGGTAACAAATCTAAATCAAACAATAAAATATCTAAAAGAAAAAGGTTACTGGTTCTATGCAGCAGACATGAATGGAGAAAACTATAGTGAAATAGACTATGCTCCTAATACTTGCTTAATAATAGGCAACGAAGGATCCGGAGTCTCTGAACTAGTAAAAAAATCATCAGATTACATAGTGTCAATTCCTATGAAAGGACAATTTGAAAGTTTAAATGCTTCAGTCGCAACAGGAATATTAATATATGAGGTTGTAAGACAAAGAAGTCATTAAGGAGGACACTATGCAATACCAGACAAATGACGAAGAACTTATCTACATGGTAAGAGAAAATGACGAAGAAGCATGGAAAATAATAATGGAAAAATACGAACCATTATTAAAATACCTTGCTTTTTATTATCAAAAAACATATGGAGTAAAAGCATCAATAGATCATGAAGACTTACTACAAGAAATGAGATTAACACTCTATAAAGCAATAAAAATGTATAAAACAGATGAAAACAATAGATTCTATCCATATCTATCCACAGCATTAAAAAATACATGCAATGACTACTATAAAAGAAGATATAAAAGATATCAAAAAGAATTCTTAGTCGCGGACATCTCAAAATACGAACTATGTGAAGAACAAGATCCATTACTATCAACATACTATGATTACTACTTAACAGAAATATTAAAAGATTTCAACACTAAATTAAATGCTCAAGACTCCGCAATATTTCTTTTGAAACTATCATCAATAACTTATCAAGATATAGCAAAGATACTAGATATAAACACAAAAAAAGTAGATAATTCTATCTTCAGAACTAAACAAAAACTAAAAAAATATCTAAAAAAACTAGATTTAGAAAACACTTACTTAGACAAAATTCTACAGTAATACAAGAAAAAAAGTAAAAATAGGTTTATTATCAAAAAAAAATATGCTATAATGACTATGATAAGGAGTATAGGCTATGGATAATAATATTGTATCATTAAGACAATTTATAAATAATAAAGACAATTATGCTTATAAAGCACAGACTTTTTGTCGTCTAATGAAAGTAGTATGTGATGCTATAGAAAAAGAACCAAGATCATTAGTTAGAATTAACTTAGACGAAATAAGAATAAATACATCAACCGGAGAAATAATTCTATCAGACAACCTATTTGCAACAACAGATAAAACAATCGCTGGAGTAAATACAGGAATAAGTCTGATGGCAGATCGTAAAAGTTCCTTTGAACATAAAAGAATATCATTTGCTCTTATGGTACTTGGATGGTATGTAAACGAAGATCATAGCGCTGTATTTAACGATCTAATGGCACTAGAAAACTTTAACGATTATATGAGTAAAGTTCCAAACTGGTTACAAGATTATTTTATAAGCATATTCTTAAGAATGGACTATACTAAATCATTCTCAGATTATTATAAAAATAACTTTATAGATAAAGTAAAAAACGACGTAAAAACATCACTTGAACCATATCATCTAAACGATGAACAAATGAAAAAAGTAACATCAGTAATAGTTAAAAAAACACAAAGAATAATGAAAGGTGGGGAATAATATGAATAAAAATCTTTTTGATTTTGCAGAAGACAAATTCTTAGAAAATATTCCCACAGTCATAACAAGCGTAAAAAAGTCACTTGACCAAGTAAATCAATCACAATATCAATTTCAAAATCAAACAAATAACTACCAAGGAAATGGAATGGAACAAACTCAAGAAAAACAATTAGTAAAATCAAGACAATTAAACTCAAATCAAGCAATAAGACCAATAGTAAATAATGAACAACCAACATACAACAATTATCCAAATTATTCAAACTATCAAACAACTCAAGGTGGGTATACTAATCAAAATGGTCTATCAACAGTATTAACACTATCAGTAACACTCTTACTAATAGTGCTAGTATTCGCAGTAACATTCTTTATAATTAAATTTGTATAAAAAATAGTAAATTTAAACCATAATGATATACAATTTAGCAGGAGGTAACAAAATGTACAATGATACGATTAAGGCTGAAAACAAAATTATAAGTAATGATGATTTAATGCAAATATTTCAATTAATGGGTGAAACATTAAAAAAATATCTTAAAATCTCTCAACAAGAAGAAATGAAAAATAGAACACTAGAATTACAACATAAAAATTATACTTTTAAAGATGAAGGAAGTAAAATGAAAGTAACTGTTGATTTTTACGATAATACAGACATTACTTTTGATAATTATGATAATTTTATTGGAATATTTTACAGTAGACTTCATGAAATAAAATCTATGCATGTATATTATGCATTAAACTATAATGTTATCACACCAGAACCAAATCGTAGCAGAAATTACTATATGCAATCAATTCAAATGCATATCACAGAAAATAAACTAGATATTAGCCTAAATTTAAAAAGCAGTGATCCAAAACTTGAAGAGATATATACTCTTATAAAAAATAAAATTCTAAATGCACCAGTAAAATACGATGGCATAATCAAAAATAAAACAAAAATTACAAACACTGTAGCACTTGGGACCGGCTTGGTGCCAGGAATAATTATAACAACTTTATTTCTATTTATTCCAACATTAAACAATATTCTTTTAAAAGGATATGTAGTGTTTCCAATAGCATCACTGATCTTATCATATATCATTGGAAGTATGATTGCATCATCTAAATTAGATAAGTATTATGATGCCATAATGCCTGATAAAAAATATGCTGGTTATGACACAACAAATCATAAGAAAATTTATAAAGACGATATTGAATCCTTTGTTGGAACAAGTGATGTTTTAATTGGCAAGAAAGTTAATAATTTATCCGATCGTAATAGAATCAAACAAGAATATCTAAAATATAAAAAAATTATTCCCAAAGAACTATTAGCTTTATTAGCTATTACTATTATTATAATAGTTATTGGATTATTAATTTAAAATATACATAATCCAAATTGCAATTCCGACAAAAATTTGACAAGTCTAAAAAATAGTGGGGTGTTACAATGAATATAGAAAATAGTGAATTGTTTAATTCAATTAAAGAAGAACTTGACAAAAGAATAAAAAAATCAAAAACATATTTAGATAAAAATGAAGAAAAATTAAAAGATCCTACAAAAAAATTGGGAATGTTTGATAAAATGAGCATTAATTCCGATATAAAAAAGTATCAAGAACAAATAATAAAATTGACAGAATTAAATCAATCAATTGCAAGCCTAAAGTTTTGCAATAACGATAAATATATTTTACCAGAAGAACTAAAATCTCAATTTGATAGGTTAGGAACATTATTATCAGCACAAGAAACAGCACAATTAAGAGAAAGTGTTAATAATAGTTTAAAAAATGTTAATAAGAATAAAAAAGAAGATATTAAACAAAGAGTTATAAATATAGAAAAGATATTAAATCAATTGAAAATCGGAAGCAATAACTTTCAAATTTTTAATCAATTTAATCAATATACAGGAAATACAATATCATTTAATAATGCAATAAAAGAAATAGAAAAAAATCAACTAAGAAACTTAGCAATGCAATATTCTTTTATTAGTAGTAAACAAACTGAAATACAATTAAAAAATAGTGATGAACTACTATTGTTCTCATTAGAAGAAATGATAAAAAATAATCAATTAGAAAAAACTAATAATACACAAAATATTATGGATAATTTTCCTTCAATAAAGGAAGCATTTGTTACAAAAACAAGACTAGAAGAAACATTGCTTGTTCTTAATAATACATTATCGGAACTAACTAAAATAACAGAAATTGACTTTTCAAAAGTTGAATCATGTTTAAGACAACTTGGAAACAAGTATCAAAACGAACTAGAAAAAACTAACAAATTTTTAAGTAAGTTTGATTTTAATGAAATAAAAAAACAAATCGAAATAAAAAAAGAGCAAGAAGATCAAAAAAAATTAAAAAATTCTTATATAATGGAATATGAACAATTAGCATATGAACTAGAAAAAGTTATGTCTGAAAACCCAGGTAATTATGAAAAGATTCAACAAATAAAAGAAGCTATGAGAGATGTTACGACCGAATATGAATTCTCAAGTACACAATTAGAAACAGCCATGGTTGCAGGAAAAACAAAATATCAACAAGAACAACAAGAACGAAGAGCAAAAGTTGAAACTGCCAAAGAAAAAATTGCTTATGAAGATCAATTAAAAGCAGACGTTATGAAAGAAATACGTGAATATGCTATTCGCGAACTTGAATCATCAGGAGCCTTTGATGAAGAACATGAATTAAGAAATGGGGATATTCATTCTAAACCAATAGATAAGGAAGCAATGATTCAAAGAAAAATAGAAGAATTAAAAAGAATTGCTGATATGACACCAGAAGAAAGAGGATTAGAAGATCAAAAACGTCGCGGACTTATTAATTCCGATACTAGGTTAGAAGACTTAACACCACAACAATTAAATGATTTAAGAGTGGGGTATAGTGATTCTTCTTATGAATTTATGGCAGACTATAAGAACTGGCAATCAAGAGAACAAATAAAACCTCAAGCTAATAATGTGTACAGAGAATACATTAAATATAGAGCGTCATTAAATGATAAAAATGAGTTTTTAAGTTTTTCAGAATATGCAAAACAAATGCATAATATTGAAAACATGAGTGATATTATGGTTGATGAGGAATTAAAAGAAGAAATGAGAGGTATGTCTAGATAATGGAATATAATATAATAGAGAAAAAAAGAAATGAATTAAACTTAGAAATAAGAGGATTACTAGCGGTAATTGATTTGATTGATGGAAATAAAAAAGAATATGAAGATTACGTCACAAACACTCTTAATGAAATTGGCTTTCTAGAACAGCAAACAAAACTAGTTAATGAAGCCAAAGAAAGATTAATTAATGTTTTTAAAGATTAAAGGTGAAAAATTATGAATATGTTCAAGAAAAAATTAAATAGAGATGCACTAGTAGACAAACTAATAAAATATGACAAAGAAAATCATGATAGTAATACTTTTTTTGAAGATTATATAAATATCATAGAACAGGAATTTTCTAAATCAAAATTCACAAGTGATCCAGACTTTCTAATGAAAGGAAGAAGAAAATTTTTAGTGGAGGAGTTCTATAAAGTATTAAAAAATGAAGATGATCATAACAAGAAAAATTGTATTGACAATCCATTATATTTTGCACTAGGAAACTTAAAAGAAATATTATATGGTCTAAATAAAATTAATTATGAAGACGTTGATAAAGAAAAATGGAGACTTCAAGAAAATGGTAATTACGAAATAGATGAAGTTTATGTAAAAGAACTAAGAGATAAAGATAATAGATATTCTAAGAAAAAAATTATTTGTTTAGAAGAAAAAGAGTTAATTGAGCAAATGATTAAAGATTTCAAAAATAAACTAAATGAAAATAGTAAGTAAGATGCTAGACATCTTTTTTTTCTACAAAAAACGAGTTTATTGAAACAAATATTTGTGATATAATAAATGAGTCAGGAGTGATATATATGGATAAAATAATAATAAAAGGAGCAAGAGAAAACAACCTAAAGAACATAAATCTTGAACTACCTAAAAATAAACTAATAGTAATGACTGGGGTATCTGGAAGTGGAAAGTCTTCACTTGCTTTTGATACAATTTGTGCTGAAGGAGAAAGAAGATATTTAGAAAGTCTGTCATCATACGCAAGACAATTTCTTGGATCAGCAGAAAAACCAGATGTAGACTCAATCGAAGGACTATCTCCAACTATATCAATAGATCAAAAAACAACCAATAAAAATCCTCGTTCAACCGTAGGAACAGTAACAGAACTTTATGACTATTTAAGACTTTTATTTGCAAGAATTGGTACTCCATACTGTCCAACTCATAACATTCCAATAAAAAATCAAAGCATCGAAGAAATGACTAACAAAGTAATGGAATTAGAAAGTCAAACTAAAATAATAATTGAAAGTCCAGTAATCGAAGGTAAGAAAGGTACACATAAAGATTTACTCGAAGACCTAAGAAAAGATGGATATGTAAGAGTAATTATAGATGATAATCAATATGATTTATCCGAAGAAATACAACTAGATAAAAATAAAAAACATAATATTAACGTTATAATTGATAGATTAGTTCTAAAAGAAGAAATAAAATCAAGACTATATGAATCAATAGAAAATGCGTGCAAACTATCTCATGGAAAAGTAGTAATAGATGTTCTAGGAAAAGAAAAACTATTATTTTCAGAAAACTTTGCCTGTCCTCATTGCGACTTCTCATTAAAAGAACTAGAACCAAGAATATTTAGTTTCAATGCCCCATATGGAGCATGCCCAGAATGTAAAGGACTCGGAGTAAAACTTGTAATAGACAAAGACTTAATCATGCCAGATAAAGACAAAAGCATTCTAGAGGGAGGAATAGTAACCCTTGGAGACGATACCGAAGGATTAAACTTCAAAAAACTAGAAATAGTTTGTAAACACTACAATATCGATCTATCTAAACCTATAAAAAAACTAACAAAAGAAGAATTAGATATCATTCTTTATGGAACAGACGAAGTAATACACTTCAATTACAGTAGTAAAAGTGGAAATACATTTAATAACTATGGCACATTCGAAGGAATAATAACCAATTTAGAAAGAAGATACTTAGAAACTACTAGTACTTGGATAAGAGAATGGTTAGAAAACTACATGATTGAATTACCATGTCCAATTTGTAAAGGATCAAGATTAAAAAAAGAAATCCTATCAGTTCTAATTAATAATAAAAATATATATGAGCTAACACAACTAAGTATAAGAGACCTATACAACTTTCTAGAAAAGATAAAACTAACAAAAGAACAAGAACAAATATCAAAACTATTAGTAAAAGAAATAAAAGATAGATTAACCTTCTTAATAAATGTTGGATTAGACTACTTAACATTAGATAGAATGGCAGGATCACTATCCGGAGGAGAATCACAAAGAATAAGATTAGCAACCCAAATAGGCACAAGACTAACCGGAGTTTTATACGTTCTAGATGAACCAAGCATTGGACTACATCAAAGAGACAATGATAAACTAATAGATGCCATGCTTGAAATGAGAGACTTAGGAAATACCTTAATAGTCGTAGAACACGATACTGACACCATGAAAAAAGCTGACTTTCTAGTGGACATCGGGCCAGTCGCCGGTGAAAAAGGAGGATACTTAGTGTCAAGTGGAACCCCACAAGAAGTTGCAAACGACGAAAATAGTTTAACCGGTAGATATTTAAGTGGCAAAGAATGTATTGAGACACCAAAAATAAGAAGGAAAGGAATAAAAAAAGAACTAAAAGTAATCGGAGCTAAAGAAAATAACCTAAAAAATATAAATGTAAACTTTCCACTCGGAGTATTTACCTGTGTAACCGGAGTCTCAGGAAGTGGTAAATCAACTCTAGTAAACGAAATACTATATAAAACAATTGCAAATAATCTTTATCCAACAAAAGAAAAACCAGGAAAAGTAAAAGAAGTAAAAGGACTAGAAAACATAGACAAAGTAGTCCATATATCACAATCACCAATAGGAAGAACACCAAGAAGTAACCCAGCAACATACACCGGAGTATTCGATGAAATAAGAGATCTATTTGCAACAACTAAAGAAGCAAAAATGTTAGGATACGATAAAAGTAGATTCTCATTCAATGTAAAAGGTGGAAGATGTGAAGCATGCCGTGGAGACGGAGTTAAAAAAATAGAAATGCATTTTTTACCAGACGTCTATGTACCATGTGAAATATGCCATGGAAAAAGGTATAATACAGAAAGTCTAAAAATAAAATTTAAAGGAAAAAATATTCATGACGTACTAGAAATGAGAGTATCCGAAGCATTAGAATTCTTCGACAACATTCCAAAACTAAAAAGAAAACTAGAAGTCTTAGAAAGTGTAGGTTTAGGATACATAAAACTAGGACAACCAGCACCAACTCTATCCGGAGGAGAAGCATCACGTGTTAAACTAGCCAAAGAATTACAAAAAAAGCCAACTGGTAAAACTCTATTTATTATGGATGAGCCAACAACAGGTCTACACACCCATGATATTAAAAAACTACTTGCCATAATAAACAAAATAGTGGATAATAAAGATACAGTAATTGTAATTGAACACAACCTTGACCTAATAAAAACAGCAGATTACATAATTGACCTAGGTCCAGAAGGAGGAAAAGAAGGCGGTACAGTAATAGCAACAGGAACACCTGAACAAATAGCGCAAGTAAAAGAATCCTATACTGGCCAATACCTTAAAAAATACTTATAAGGGGGAATAAAATGAATCCTATAGCAATATCACTTGGTCCAATAAAAATATACTGGTACTCCATAATAATACTACTTGCCATAATATTGGCCTCAAAAGTACTATTTAAACAAGCAAAAAAACAAAATATAAAAGAAGAATTTCTAACCAACTTAATATTCTATGGAGTTCTATGGGGAATACTCGGAGCAAGACTATACTACGTTTTATTCAATCTTAAATACTATCTCCAAAATCCTATAGAAATAATAGAAATATATAACGGAGGACTAGCAATCCACGGAGGAATAATCGCCGGAGCAATATTCTTTATATACTACTCAAAAAAGAATAAAATAAACTTCTTGAAAATATTCGACCTAACAGCCCCAGCCTTAATGCTAGGACAAGCAATAGGAAGATGGGGTAACTTCATAAATCAAGAAGCCCACGGACCAGCAGTTCTAAAACAAACACTAGAAAACCTTCCAATACCAAACTTTGTAATAAAAGGAATGAATATAAATGGTACATATTATCATCCGACATTCTATTATGAATCAGTTTGGAACTTTCTAGGATTCATACTCTTAATAATATTAAGAAAAAAACTAAAGCTAAAAACAGGACAACTAACAGGAATATACTTTGTTTGGTACAGTATTGCAAGATTTTTAATTGAATCATTAAGAACAGATTCATTAATGCTTGGACCAATCAAAATAGCACAAGCTGTATCAATAATCTTATTCTTACTAGGATTATACTTAATATTTAGAAAAACAAAAGATACAAGAACAAATAGAAACAAAGAAAGGAATGATATAAATGAAAACTGATTATGATGTAATAGTAATAGGAATGGGGCCTGCTGGAATAACCTCAGCCTTATACCTTAAAAGAGCAAATCTAAACTGCCTAATAATAGAAAAAAATACACCCGGAGGGTTATTAAACAAAACATCAACAGTAGAAAACTATCCTGGAATAATCCAAATAACTGGACCAGACCTTGCTTATAAATTCTATGAACAATTAAATGCCCAACAAATACCACAAAAATTTGAAGAAGTAAAAGAAATAATTGATGTTAATGACTATAAAAAAGTTGTAACTAATAAAGGAGAATATACTGCTAAAAAGATAATAATCGCTATAGGAAGAGAACCCAAAAAATTAAAAAATACAAACGAAGAAAGACTCGAAGGAAAAGGAATAAGCTTCTGTTCATTATGCGATGGTACCTTATATAAAAATGAAGAAGTATCAATCATCGGCGGAGGAAACAGTGCCCTAGAAGAAGCCCTATACCTATCAGATATATGTAAAAAAGTAACGATAATAAACAAAAGCAACTCTCTAAAAGGAGATTCTATTCTAATAGATAAAGTAAATGATAAAGAAAACATCGAAGTAATAAATAACAGCGAAGTAAAAGAATTTCATGGTAAAAACGATAAACTAGAATACGTAACACTAAAAACAGATAAAGAAGATAAAGACCTATATGTAAAAGCCTGTTTCATATTTATAGGATACGAACCTGCAACAAAATTCCTAAAAAATCTTGATATTTTAGACGAAAAAGGGTATATTAATGTAGATGAGGCAAGAAGAACCAAAATAAAAGGAATATACGCTGCCGGAGACATTGTCAAAAAAGAAGCATACCAAATCATAACAGCATCATCAGACGGAGCAATCGCTGCAGTTTCTTGTATCAAAGACTTAATGAATTAGAGGTGATAAATTGAAACTAAACAATCACGGTTGGGGAATGATGGTATTCCTATTACTAGTATTTGTGCTATTGATGGTTCTATTTATCGCAGTAAGTGGAATAAGTGCATTATAAACTATTTAAAAACACAAAAAAATATGCTATAATATAAACATATTTCATAAATCAATGACGAAGAGGAGTAAATTACTAAGTATTAAAGAGAGGTAGTGTAAGCTGAAAACTACTATACAAAGTAATCGAAGGTAGCTTCTGAGTAATTATTTGAAATTAGTAGAATAATTCGTACTTATGCGTTAAATAAGAATAAGGTAATATTATATTACAAAATAAGGTGGTACCACGAACATTTCGTCCTTTGGATGAGATGTTTTTTAATTAAAAAAGGAAGTGTTTAAAATGTTAGAAAAAAAATACAATCATAAACAAGTAGAAGAATCAAAATATGAAACATGGTTAAAAAATGACTACTTTAAAAGTGGAGACTTAACTAAAGAACCATTTTGTATAGTAATACCTCCACCAAATGTAACAGGAAAATTACACCTTGGACATGCTTGGGATACAACAATACAAGACATTCTAATAAGATATAAAAGAATGCAAGGATATGACGCTTTATGGCTACCAGGAATGGATCATGCTGGAATAGCAACTCAAGCCAAAGTAGATAAAAAACTAAAAGAACAAGGAATAAATCCAAGAGAAATGGATAGGGAAGAATGGCTAAAAATTGCATGGGAATGGAAAAAAGAATACGCAGAAAACATTCATGCGCAATGGGCAAAACTAGGACTATCCCTAGATTATTCTAAAGAAAGATTTACTCTTGATGAAGGACTATCAAATGCCGTTAAAAAAGTATTCGTAGATTTATATAACAAAGGATTAATCTATCGAGGAGAAAGAATAATAAACTGGGATCCTGAAGCATTAACAGCACTATCAAATGAAGAAGTAATCTACAAAGAAACAAAAGGAGCCTTCTACCACATAAAATACTACATCGAAGACGAAGATAACTATCTAGAAATAGCAACAACAAGACCAGAAACACTATTCGGAGATACTGCAGTCGCAGTAAATCCAAAAGATGAAAGATATAAAAAATACATTGGTAAAAACGTAATACTGCCAATTGTAAACAAAAAAATTCCCGTAGTAGCGGACCAACATGCTGACCCAGAATTCGGAACAGGAGTAGTAAAAATAACTCCAGCTCATGACCCTAACGACTTCGCAGTTGGAGAACGTCATAATCTAGAAAGAATCGTAGTCATAAATCCAAATGGAACAATGAACAAAAATGCCCTACAATATGAAGGATTAGATAGATTCGAATGCAGAAAGCAATTAGCAAAAGACTTAAAAGAACAAAATTTTTTAATCTCAGTCGAAGAAATAACTCATAATGTAGGATACTCAGAAAGAACAGACGTAATGGTTGAACCCTATCTATCAAAGCAATGGTTTGTTAAAATGAGACCACTAGCAGATAGAGTATTAGAAAACCAACAAAATAAACAAACAAAAGTAAACTTCGTACCAGAAAGATACGAAAAAATAATGAATCACTGGATGGAAATAACTTACGATTGGTGCATATCAAGACAACTATGGTGGGGTCATAAAATACCAGCATGGTACAAAGACGATGAAATATATGTTGGAATCAATCCACCACAAGAATCAGGTTGGACTCAAGATGAAGACGTACTAGATACATGGTTTTCAAGCGCTCTATGGCCTTTTTCAACACTAGGATGGCCAGAAGACACAAAAGATCTAAATAGATACTATCCAAACAATGTCCTAGTAACAGGATATGACATCATTCCATTCTGGGTAAATAGAATGACATTCCAAGGACTAGAATTCACAGGTAAAAGACCATTCAAAGACTGCTTAATCCACGGTCTAATAAGAGACAAACAAGGAAGAAAAATGTCCAAATCATTAGGAAACGGTGTAGATCCAATGGACGTTATAGAAAAATATGGAGCAGATTCCTTAAGATACTTCCTAACAACAAACTCATCACCAGGAATGGATTTAAGATACGATGAAGAAAAAGTAGCATCGACATGGAACTTCATAAACAAACTATGGAATGCATCAAGATTTGTTCTAATGAACATTGAAAACTTCAAAAAAGAAGACTACACATTAGAAAACTTAACAGAAATAGATAAATGGATATTGACAAAAACTAATAAAACAATAAAAGAAATAACAGAAAATATGGATAAATATGAGTTCAATAACGTAGGTAACACTCTATATAAATACATATGGGAAGACTTCTGTGACAACTATATAGAACTATCTAAAAACAACTTAGAAAAAAACACAACAAAAACAGTCCTACTCGAAGTCATAACAAATATAATCAAAATGCTACATCCATTTATGCCATACGTAACCGAAGAAATCTATCAAATGCTACCAGTAAAAGATCAAGAAAGCATTGTAATAAGTAAATACCCTACATACAATAAAGATCAAATATATGAAACCGAAGAAAAATTAATAGACAAGCTAATCGAAGATATAACAAATATAAGAAACCTAAAAGTAGTAAACGAAATTACAAAAGATGCAAAAATCAAAATAAATAGTAACTATGAAGAACTATATAAATTTGCACTAAAAATAAAAGATGACCAAATAACAAAAGAACAACCAACAGATACAAAAGAATACAACTATAAAAGTGCAAACATCGAAATAACTTTCTATCAAAAAGGAAAAGAAATTAACAAAGAATTGTTAATATCAGAAATAGAAAAACTAAAACAATCGATAGAAAAAAGAACAAAGTTACTATCAAATGAAAATTATGTAAACAAAGCACCACAAAACATTGTAGAACTAGATAGACAAAAACTAAAAGAAGAACAAGAAAAACTATTAAGTTTAGAAAAACAATTATAAGAAGCAATTGCTTCTTTTTTAATACTTTAATAAATAATAAAACAAAGAATATACTAGTAGTGGTGATAACATGAATCTTAAAAAAATCAAAATAATTGGAACACTAACCATCTTTACCCTAGCATTCCTTTACCATTTTCTATATGAATGGTTTCCTAATCCAATATTTAGCATTCTATTTCCTGTAAATGAAAGCATCTGGGAACATATGAAACTTTTATACACCGGAATACTTTCTTGGGGATTAATAGAAATAATACTTTTAAAGAAAAATAAAATAAACTATAACAATTATCCTTACCAACTATTCTTAACCTCATTTACTAGTATAATAATCTACCTAATTTTATATCTACCAATTTACAATCTAATCGGAGAAAAATTAATAATAAGTATATCTTTATTATTTATAGTCATTCTACTAGAACAAATACTAAGTTATTATCTATTAAAACAAAAAAAAGAAACCGATATTCTAGACAAAATATCAATAATTCTAATAATTCTATTCTATATGATATTACTAAATCTAACATATGATCCTCCAAAAAACTATATATTCTATGATACTATAGAAAATAAATATGGAATAAACATTAAATAACTTGAAGCAAAAATAAAAAAACGATATACTATATATAGTAACGGAGGTTATCATGGAACAATACTATGTAATATTAAATAATAAAGAATATGAATTACCCCTTATGGCAATAGGACTAAATCAAGATGTATTAAACAAATACAAACTAATAAAAGATAATAAAAACTACTTAGACATAGAAAGAATGGAAAAAGAACAAAAACTAGATGAACTAAGAGAAATAGAATACCAATGCACTATGAACATTCAACAAATAGCAATAGAATCTCAAGGACAAATCGCAGAAAAATGGAATAAAATGACACCAAAATTAAACTTTCTAGATGATATGGTTAAAATACATGCACAAAAACAAGAACAAGCAAAAGCATTTGAAAAAATAAAAACAAGTATGCAAATGTCTTTAGAGTTTAAAAATGAAATAAAGAATCAAGAACTACTCGAAGAACCACACTACGTTCAAATCGAAGGCATTGATTATGAACTACCAATGTCACTTATGGCAACAAATAGCGAAGTATTCAATCAATATACTAAAGAAGAAACCGATAAAGTATATCTAGATATAGAAAAAATGATTCAAGAAGATAAAAAAGAACAATTAAAAAGTATTACTAAAGAACTAGGAAAAATGACTATATCATACCTAAATGAAGAAGGAGTAAATACTAAAGACATAAGTACTAATTTAAAAAGCATGGAAGCAATGACTAATATATACTTTAACAAACAAGAAAAAGAAAAAGCATACGAAAAAATAAAAGAAAGTATGAAACTATCACTAGAACTTCAAAAAGAATTACAAGAACATCAAAATATTACAAAATAAAGAATCCAAAAGATGAGTCAAACTCATCTTTTTTGTTAATAACTAATAAAAATTGCATATTATAATAAAGGAAAATAATTGTAAAAACACTTAAAAGTATTAAAAAACAATTGACAAACACAAAATAACATGATATATTAGCAATGTTTGAATTTGATTGGGTTTATTCTATAAACCTAATAAAAATTAAAGAAAATGATACACCTGGATATGTGTGTAGAAAGGAGAAGTTATGCCAACAATTAATCAATTAGTTAGAAAAAACAGAAAAGACAAAACAAGAAAATCAAAATCTCCAGTATTAGGAGTAAGAATGAATACTTTACAAAAGAAAGCTACAGAAGTACCATCACCACAAAAACGTGGAGTATGTATTCGTGTAGGAACTAAAACACCAAAGAAACCAAACTCAGCATTAAGAAAATATGCTCGTGTTAGATTATCTAATGGTAAAGAAGTAGATGCTTACATACCTGGAGAAGGACACAACTTACAAGAACATAGTGTTGTATTAATTCGTGGTGGACGTGTAAAAGACTTAATCGGGGTTAGATACCATATCGTTCGTGGAACTATGGATACTCAAGGAGTTAAAGATCGTAAACAAGCACGTTCTAAATACGGAACTAAAAGAGGAAAATAAAAAGAATTAACAAAATAGTAAAGGAGGAATAAAAATGCGTAAAAGACGTGCAGTTAAAAGAGACGTTTTACCAGATCCAATATACAAATCAAAAGTTGTTACTAAATTAATCAACTCTATGATGTTAGATGGTAAAAAAGGAAAAGCACAAACAATCTTATATGATGCATTTGACATGATTAAAGAAAAAACTGGAAAAGATCCAATGGAAGTATTTAATCAAGCATTAGAAAATATAAAACCAGCTTTAGAAGTTAAATCACGCCGCGTTGGTGGTTCAAACTATCAAGTACCAATCGAAGTATCTGAAGAAAGATCACAAACTTTAGGACTAAGATGGTTAACAAATTATGCAAGACTAAGAGGAGGTCATGGGATGGCCGAAAACTTAGCTAACGAAATTATTGATGCTTCAAATGGAACAGGAGCTTCAGTTAAAAAACGCGAAGACACTCATAGAATGGCAGAAGCCAACAAGGCATTTGCACACTATAGATGGTAGGGAGGATACAATGGCTAGAGGAACAAGTTTAGATAAAACAAGAAACTTTGGTATAATGGCACATATCGATGCCGGAAAAACAACAGCTACAGAACGTATCTTATACCATACTAAAAAAATCCATAAAATTGGTGAAACTCATGATGGAGCTTCTCAAATGGACTGGATGGAACAAGAAAAAGAACGTGGAATTACAATAACAAGTGCAGCAACAACAGCATTCTGGAAAGGATATAGATACAATATCATCGATACTCCAGGACACGTAGACTTCACAGTAGAAGTACAACGTAGCTTAAGAGTACTAGATGGTGCAGTATTATTACTAGATTCAAATGCCGGAGTTGAACCACAAAGTGAAACAGTTTGGAGACAAGCAAATGAATACCACGTACCAAGAATTATCTTCTCAAATAAAATGGATAAACTTGGAGCAGACTTCTACATGAGTTTACAAAGTGTAAAAGATCGTCTAGGAGCAAACACTGCTGCTATTGAACTTCCAATCGGAGCAGAATCAGACTTCAACGGAGTAATAGATCTAATTACTAGAAAAGCTTATCATTTTGATGGAAATGCTGATGAAAACTACACTGAAATAGAAATACCAGCTGACATGACTGATAAAGTAGAAGAATATAGAACAGCTCTACTTGAAGCAATCGCAGAATTTGATGATGAACTAATGGAAAAATACCTTGAAGGAGAAGAAGTTTCTATTGAATTAATTAAAAAAGCAATAAGAAACGGAGTACTACAAGCTAAATTCTTCCCATTCATGTGTGGTACAGCATTAGGAAACAAAGGAGTTAAATTATTACTTGATGCAATAATTGACTACTTACCATCACCACTTGATATTCCATCAGTAAAAGGAACTAACCTAAAAGGAGAACCTGATGAAAGACATCCATCAGATTCAGAACCATTTAGTGCCTTAGCATTTAAAGTAATGACAGACCCATTCGTTGGACGTTTAACATTCTTTAGAGTTTACTCAGGGCATCTATCAAGTGGATCATATGTACTAAACAGTACAAAAGATGCAAAAGAAAGAGTAGGACGTATTCTACAAATGCATGCTAATGATAGAACTGAAATATCTGAAGTATATGCCGGTGATATCGCTGCAGCAGTAGGATTAAAAAATACAACAACTGGAGATACTTTATGTGATGAAAAGAAACCAATTATTCTTGAATCAATCGAAGTACCAGATCCAGTAATCGAACTTGCTATTGAACCAAAATCAAAAGCAGATCAAGATAAAATGGCAATCGCTCTTCAAAAACTAGCAGAAGAAGATCCAACTTTCAGAGTACATACTGATGCTGAAACTGGACAAACTATCATTGCTGGTATCGGAGAACTTCACTTAGATGTATTAGTAGATCGTATGAGAAGAGAATTCCACGTTGAAGCAAATGTTGGTAAACCTCAAGTAGCATACAGAGAAACAATTACACAAACAGGTGAATGTGAAGGTAAATACATTAAACAATCTGGTGGACGCGGACAATACGGACATGTATGGATTAAATTCGAACCAAACCCAGATAAAGGATATGAATTCGTTGATGCTATCGTTGGTGGTGTAGTACCAAGAGAATACATCCCAGTAACTGATAAGGGATTACAAGACGCCCTACAAACTGGTGTATTAGCGGGATACCCAATGATTGATGTAAAAGCAACATTATTCGATGGTTCATACCATGATGTCGATTCATCAGAAATGGCATTCAAAATTGCAGCATCAATGGCTTTAAAAGAAGCTAAAAACAAATGTAAACCTGTAATTCTTGAACCAATCATGAAAGTAGACATCGTTGTACCAGAAGAATATCTAGGAAATGTAATGGGAGACATCACTGCAAGACGTGGTAAACCATTATCACAAGAATCACGTGGAAATGCAATCGCATTCGAAGCAATGGTTCCATTATCTGAAATGTTTGGATATGCAACAAGCATTAGATCAAACACACAAGGAAGAGGAACTTTCCAAATGATCCCAGATCATTATGAAGAAGTGCCAAAAAATATTGCCGAAGAAATAATTAAAAAAAGCGGTAATTAATAAAAAAATAGGTCAAAACAGTTGAAAAATTTTCAATTGTTAGATACAATTATAATGTAATTTCAAAAAGGAGGAAAAAATTATGGCAAAAGAAAAATTTAACCGTAGTAAACCACACGTTAACGTTGGTACAATTGGTCACGTAGACCACGGAAAAACTACATTAACTGCTGCTATTACAAGTGTATTAGCAAAAAAAGGTGGAGCACAATTCGTTGATTATGCAAATATCGATAAAGCTCCAGAAGAAAGAGAAAGAGGTATTACAATTAATACTGCTCACGTTGAGTATGAAACTGACAAACGTCACTATGCTCACGTAGACTGTCCAGGACATGCTGACTATGTTAAAAACATGATCACTGGTGCAGCACAAATGGATGGAGCTATCTTAGTAATCGCTGCTACAGATGGACCAATGGCTCAAACAAGAGAACACATCCTATTATCACGTCAAGTAGGAGTACCAAGAATGGTAGTATTCTTAAACAAATGTGATATGGTAGACGATCCAGAACTAATCGAATTAGTTGAAATGGAAGTTAGAGATTTATTAAATGAATACGGATTCGAAGGAGATGAAACTCCAATTATCTGTGGTTCAGCTCTTAAAGCTCTTGAAGGAGATCCAAAATACGTTGAAAAAATTGAAGAACTTATGGACGCTGTTGATGAATGGATTCCAACTCCAACACGTGATGTTGATAAACCATTCTTAATGAGCATCGAAGATGTATTCACTATTACAGGTCGTGGAACTGTAGTTACAGGACGTGTAGAACGTGGAAAATTAAATCTAAATGACGAAGTTGAAATCGTTGGTATTAAACCAACTCAAAAAACTGTAGTAACAGGAATTGAAATGTTCAAAAAATCATTAGATTACGCTGAAGCTGGAGACAATGCTGGTGTATTATTACGTGGTATTTCTCGTGAACAAGTTGAACGTGGACAAGTTCTTGCTAAACCAGGAACAGTAACACCTCATCATAAATTCAAAGCTGAAGTTTATGTATTATCTAAAGAAGAAGGTGGAAGACATACTCCATTCTTCGCAAACTACAGACCACAATTCTACTTCAGAACAACTGACGTTACTGGTGTAATTGAATTACCACAAGGTGTTGAAATGGTTATGCCTGGAGACAATGTTTCAATGACAGTAGAATTAATCCACCCAATCGCACTTGAAAACGGAACTGAATTCTCAATCCGTGAAGGTGGTAGAACAGTTGGTGCTGGTAAAGTTTCTGAAATTATTGAATAATTAACTAAAGAGATTTGAGTACAACTCAGATCTTTTTTTATATAAAAATATAAAATAAAAGTTTTAATTAATACAAATAAATGATATAATCTAAATGGAAGTGATAAAATGAACAAGAAGAAAATATTAACTGGATTGCAACCAACAGGTACAATTCATATTGGAAATTATATTGGTGCAATAAAACAAATGGTAAAATACCAAGATGAATTCGATTCATACATCTTTGTAGCAGACCTTCATGCAATAACTGTGCCACAAGATCCAAAAACACTATCGTCAAAAGTAAAAAGCTTACTTGCTCTTTACTTAGCATGTGGAATTGATCCAAATAAAAACACTATATTTATTCAATCAGAAAATGAATATCATGCAAATATATCATGGCTTCTAGAATGCAATACATACTATGGTGAACTATCTAGAATGACTCAATTCAAAGACAAAAGCTTAAAAAATATAAACTTTACAAGCGGTTTATTAACATATCCAGTCCTAATGGCCGCAGATATTCTAGCATATGACATAAACTATGTACCAGTCGGAGGAGATCAAAAACAACACGTAGAATTAGCAAGGGACATTGCAGAAAGATTTAACAAAAAATATGGGGAAACATTTACTATACCAGAACCATTAATACCAGAAGAAGGCGCTAAAATCATGGATTTAATAGATCCAACTAAAAAAATGTCAAAATCAAGTGAAAATCAAAAAGGTGTAATTAATCTTCTAGACGATAAAGAAACAATAAGAAAAAAAATAATGGGAGCAACAACCGACTCGGATATGACAATAAAATATGACAAAGAAAATAAACCTGGTATATCAAATCTAATTAATATATATAAAGTATTTACAAATAAGACAACCGAAGAAATAGAACAAGAATTTAAAAACTCTAATTATGGTGGATTCAAAAAACAAGTAGCGGAAGTAGTAATAAATGAAATATCAAAAATACAAGAAAAATATAATCAAATATTAAACAGTGATGAAATAGACAAAGTATTAGATCAAGGAATAGAAAAATCAAGACAACAAGCAAAAGAAAAATACGAATTAATGAAACAAAGAATGGGGTTTGGAAGATAATGGTAACAAGAAAAGAAATAGTAAAAAAACTAATTAATAAAAATAATGAAGAATTAAGTGAAGACGAATTAATGGAACTACTATTTGATGAACCATTAGCAATAGATGTTGATAAACAATTCGAAGAAACAAGAACAAAATGGGATGCTTTAGCAGATAAATTTACAGAAATTGCAGGTAGCTGGGGATTCATAATAGGTTTCAGCTTATTCTTAATTATATGGATACTATTAAATGTTACAATAATAAAAAATCTTGATCCATATCCATTTATATTGCTTAATTTACTACTATCATGCGTAGCAGCACTTCAAGCACCAATCATAATGATGAGTCAAAATAGAAATGCAAAAAAAGATACACTAAGAGGAAAAAACGATTATAAAACAGATTTGAAAAGCGAGTTAATTCTAGAACAACTACATGAACAAATAAATAAATTAACAGCAAATCAAAACAAAATAATCAAAATGTTAGAAGAAAAAGAGTCAAAAAAATAACTTTTTTTTCTTTTTTTATATCTTTTTAATAAAAAATATGATAACATATATACATAAAAACGTTCCGCTAGCTCAGTCGGTAGAGCATTTGACTTTTAATCAAAGGGTCTGGAGTTCGAATCTCCAGCGGGACACCATTAAGAAAATTAAGGACATCGGTCCTTTTTTTGCACCCAAATTTCTTGACAAACAAACAAAAAAAGTCTATACTATAGCATCAAAAGAGGGTGAAACAAATGATAGATAATAACAAACTAAAATATGAACAAGAAGAAATAAATATATATAAACAAATCAAGCAAAAAATGCAACACGAAAAAAAACAATCAAAAATAAAAGCAATACTAGCAACTACGTTAATACCAATTTTTGCCTTTTCAATAAAAGAACTATATCCAGCATTACAAGCATTAATAAAACTAGAAAACTCGGCAGTAAATACACTATTAATGAGTCACACACTATTAACTGTGTCAATTGTATTAACAACAGTAGGAATAACTTATGAAGTAGTAAACTATGTAAGGATGTCAAATGAACTAAAAGATTTAGATGATTACTTAGAAGAATTAACAAATGATTTAGAAAACAAAAAACAAGAAATAAAATTAGAACAAGAACAAAAAACAGAAAACAAAAAAGAAAAAACAAGAGAAGATAAAATAAAAGAATTAAAAGAAGTGCAAGCATTATTAGTAAATCATTTACAAGAAGAAGTAGAAAAACCAAAAACATTAACAAAACATAACAAATAAATCTCCATTTGCCTTATTTTATAGCAATTTTTATTGACAAAAGCATATAATTTGTGTATAATCTTAAGTGTTAAAAAGGAAAGAGATGTCTTATATCCACCTGATGATGAAAAATCATAGGTCAATGCCTACGCAATTATTATGTGTTTTTTGGGTTGGATAAGAGTACATTTCGTACTCTTTTTATAATTTATGGAGGTGTTTTGTATAGCAACAAAAAGTAATGATTTGTTAACAAATGAGCAAATCAAAGAAAGTCATGTTTTAGTAATTGGTCCAAATGGGGAACAATTAGGAGTCAAAGCAATAAAAGATGCTTTAACAATTGCAAACTATGCTGGTTTAGACTTAGTACTTATAAGTCCAAATGCTAATCCTGCAGTATGTAAAATAATGGACTATAATAAGTTCAAATATGAAAAATCAAAAAAACAAAAAGAAGCAAAGAAAAAGCAACAAGCAAATATTGTAGAATTAAAAGAATATCGCTTATCACCAGATATTGATATTGGAGATTTCAATACAAAACTAAGAAATGCTTCTAAATATTTAGAAAAAGGTCATAAAGTAAAACTAAGCATCAGATTCAAAGGAAGACAAATGCTTCATACCGATAGAGGTATAGATGTAATGACAAGGTTTGCCAATGAAGTTAATTCCATAGCAACAATTGAACAAAAAGCAAAATTAGATGGAAGAAACATGACTATGATACTTGCACCAATAAAAGAAAAATAAGGAGGATTACCATGGGAAAAATTAAAACTCATAAAGGAACAAAAAAAGTATTAAATATTAGACAAAGTGGTTCAATTACAAAGTTAAACGCTGGTAATAACCACCAAACAGGAAAGAAAAGCCCAGCTCAATCAAGAAAAGCAGGAGCTAAATCTGAATTAAGTAAGTCAGACTTAAAAAGATTTAAAAATGTAATAAGATAAGGAGGAGTAAAAAATGACAAGAGTTAAAAATAGTGTTGCAACACGTGCAAGACGTAAAAAAGTTCTAAAAAAAGCCGAAGGTTATTTCGGAAGCAAACATAGATTATATAAAACAGCTCATGAACAAGTAATGCATTCAGAAAGATATGCATATCGTGATCGTAAACAAACAAAAAGAAACTTTAGAAAATTATGGATTACAAGAATTAATGCAGAATGTAGAAATAACGATATTAGTTATTCAAGATTTATTGATGGATTAAACAAAGCAGGAGTAGAAATCAATAGAAAAATGTTATCAGAATTAGCAATAAATGATAAAGAAGCATTTGCTAACTTAGTAAAAATTGCTAAAAGTGGTAAAGTAGAAAATAAAACAGTTGTTAAAGAAACTAAAAAAGAAGCAAAAGAAGAAAAAACAAATGACATTTCTAAAATGACAGTAGCAGAATTAAAAGAACTTGCAAAAGAAAAAGGAATTGAAGGATACACTTCAATGAAAAAAGCTGATTTATTAGAAGCATTAAAATAATAAACATACTAATGGATTTTAATATCTAGTGCCAAATGGTGATATTATTTTGAACTTAGTAGAAGATAAAACGAAGGAGGAATATTATGACAGTAGTGTCAATGAATTATTTATTAGAAGCAGGAGTACATTTTGGACATCAAAAAAGAAGATGGAATCCAAAGATGAGAGAATATATTTATACATCAAGAGATGATATTTATATTATCGATTTACAAAAAACAGCAAAATGCATCGAAGAAGCATACGAAGAAATCAAAAAAATAGCAGAAAACGGAGGAACTTTCTTATTCGTAGGAACTAAAAAACAAGCACAAGAAGCAATGGAAGAAAATGCTATCAGAACAAACAATTACTTTATAAACGAAAGATGGTTAGGAGGAACATTAACTAACTTCAGAACTATCAAAAATAGAGTAAGAAGATTAGATGAAATTGAAGCAATGGAAAAAGATGGTACATTAGAACTATTACCTAAAAAAGAAGTTGCACAAATTAAAAAAGAATATGAAAAATTAAATAAAAACTTACGTGGAATTAGAGAAATGAAAAAATTACCTAGTGCTATGATTATCGTAGATCCACGTGTTGAAGAAACAGCTATAAAAGAAGCTAGAAAACTAAAAATCCCAGTATTTGGTATAGTAGATACTAACTGCGATCCAGATATGGTAGATTACGTAATTCCAGCAAACGATGATGCAGTAAGAGCTGTAAAATTAGTAATTGGTGCTTTAGCAAACGCTATAAACGAAGTTAACGGAGGAGAAATGCTAAACTGTGTTTCACCTGAAGATAAAGCTAACAAACCTAAAAAAGAAGAATCTAAAAAAGAAAATAAAAAAGAAGAAAAAACTGAAAAAGTTGAAAAACAAGAAGTAGAAGTAAAAGAAGAACAAAAAGTAGAAGAAACAAACCTTGAAGACTTAACTTTAGCAGAATTAAAAGCATTAGCTAAAGAAAAAGAAGTAAAAGGTTATAGTACAATGAAAAAAGCTGACTTATTGGAAGCATTAAAATAATTAGGAGGTATACTATGTTTAGCGCTCAAGATGTAAAAGAATTAAGAGAAAAAACAGGGGCAGGAATGATGGATTGCAAAAAGGCACTTCAAGAAACAAATGGTGACATGGAAGAAGCAATCACATGGTTAAGAGAAAAAGGTATATCAAAAGCTGCTAAAAAAGCAGAAAGAATAGCAGCAGAAGGATTAGCTAACGTTTTAATCGAAGGAAATAAAGCTATTGTAATCGAAGTAAACTCAGAAACAGACTTTGTTGCTAAAAACGAAAAATTCCAAAGCTTTGTAAACGAACTATCTAAAGATTTATTAGAAAGTAACGCTACAACTATGGAAGAAGCACTAAATCTTGAAGTAAATGGTGAAAAGATTAGTGACAAAATAATAGCAATCACTTCAACAATCGGAGAAAAAATTAGTTTTAGAAGATTTGAAAAATTAGAAAAAACAGATTCACAAGTATTCGGTTCATATACACATATGGGTGGTAGAATCGTTGCATTAACTCTACTTGAAGGAGCAAATGAAGAAGTTGCAAAAGAAGTAGCAATGCATGCAGCAGCAATGAGACCATTATACTTAAATGAACAAGAAGTACCAACTGAAGTACTAGAAAAAGAAAAAACAATCATGAGAGAACAATTACTAAACGAAGGAAAAAAAGAAGATAGAATTGAACAAATCATGGTTGGAAAAGTAAAAAAATTCTATGAAGAAGTATGTTTAACTGATCAAATATTTATCAAAGCTGAAAACAAAGAAACAGTTGAAAAATATGTTGCTCAAAATGGGGGAACAATTCTAAAACTTGTAAGATATGAAGTAGGCGAAGGTATGGAAAAGAAAGTTGAAAACTTTGCAGAGGAAGTAAAAAATCAAATAAACGGATAACAACATGAAGAAGTACATAATACTAATAATATCAATTTTTCTAATATGTGGATGCGATATAAAACCACAAATAGAAAAAGAAGAACAAGTTATTGATGGTCTAAATTTTAAAGTCGAATATGAAAACTATAATAGTACAAATTACCAACTAAATATAGAAAAAGATAACAACTTTAAATACTTAGACATGAATAATATAAATAACGTTTTTTCATCAAATAACATAATCTTTATCGGAGAACCACAAGATAATAAATCAAGATACCTTGTAGATTCTTTAAACAATATAGAAAAAGATTATAAAAATGACATATATTATTATAATTATAAAGATAATAATCCAAAATATGAAATAAAAGATGAAAAACTAGTCAAAACCTCTGATGGAACTAAATTATACAATGAAATGTTAGAAAAACTAAATGATTACATAACTACATTAAATGTAGAACAAGAAGAACAAGTTTATAAAACTGAAGAAAAAGTTTTTTCAACACCAGCAATAGTATTCATATTAGATAAAAAAATATATGGATATTATGATGATTTTGAATTTGATACAACAAGCAATAATATAAAACTAACAGATCAATATCAAAAGTTACTAATCGAAGGTTTTGAAAAAATATCAAAATAATAGAACTGATACCATAAAAAGTATGGATGATTGTCAAATAGTGTGTGTAGACACAAAATAAGCAATAATTATTATTA
>ERZ857629.749-NODE-749-length-41738-cov-5.812490_pt1 | contig 41738 bp, 36 predicted proteins | sample MGYA00519700_ERZ857629 | MGnify/ENA primary metagenome ERZ857629 (study PRJEB31778, sample SAMEA3449351) | human gut metagenome | biome: human gut; feature: human-associated habitat; material: faeces | place: United Kingdom | collected 2010/2012 ... | reverse complement strand
TATTATGTTATATTAAAGAATATATTATAGTGACATTTTCCATAAAATCAATATTTAGTGCAGATGTTTTTGTTTTAATTCAATCAATAAAATCATTACATCAATTATTCTTTCGCAAAAAGTAATCAAAGCGACGCTTATCCGTTCTCTCGCAAATCTCTCACAAAAAATCATCATTATACATTTGCTTTACACTTTATATTTTCAAAACATTATCAATTTTTGACTTGTTGTAACATAAACAAAACATTTGGCGCAAACTTAAAAAGGTGCATAAAAAAATCCAGCGAAAACTGGATTTTATTTTTTTATTTGAGTGCTTCGTTGAGTTTTTCAACCATCAAATCAACATCAACACCATGAACTTCAGCAGCCTCTTCAAGGGTTTCTGCTTGGCTCATTGGACAACCAAAACAGTGAAGTCCAAATCCCATTAAAATTGTTGCAAGGTTTTCGTCGATAGAAAGCACTTTTCCAATTGTCATTGTTTTTGTGATTTTAACTTTCTTTTTCATTATTTATTCTCCTTATACTTACTCATTGCATCGATAAGTTCTTTCAATTGTTTTTCAATTCTTTTTGTTTGAGATGCTGAAAGTGGCTCTTCATTTTTTCTCATAAGTTTTTCGGCACGAACCAAAGCCTCTTCGAAATCTTTGTCGGTTTTGATTGTGAAGCCTTCTTCACCGTTAGTTTCTTTTTTTGGTCTGCCTCTACCACGCTTTTTTTGAACATCTTCACCAAGAAGTGAGGCAAAGTCTGGTTTGAAATTATCTTTGATTTCTTCGTTGTTTTCCACTGTGTTATCCTCGTTATTATTTTCTGTTTCTTCGGTCATTTGGTCTGAACCATTGTCTTGTTCTTCGGCAGTTTCTTCTGCAAGGTCTTGTTCAATTTGATTTGTTTCTTCATCTTCTTCTGAAACATTGTTTTCTTCAAATGTTTCTTCTGTTGATTCTTCTGGATCTGTCGCTTCTTCTGCCGTGTCAGTTTGGGTGTTTTCTACACTTACATCAGCATAATCAGCAGGTTCAGTTTCTTGTTCTTCTGGCAAAGCGTATGATTCTGTTTCTTGATTGGTTTCTGTTTCTTGTTCTTTATATGGAACATTTTCTTCAACCATTGCAGTTTCTTGAACTGTTGCTGGTTCTTCGGTCTCTTCAACCTCTTGAACATCTCCGATTGGTTCTTCTTGAACTTCTGGTTCATATAAAGTTTCTTCGGCTGGCTTTTTAATGTTTTCAACCACTGGTTCTTCTTGTTGAACTGGTTCAACTGTTGGTTCTTCAATTTTTGTTATTGCAGGAGCAACTGCTGGTGCAACATTTGCAAATGGTTCTTGTTTCGCAAGAGGTGCAGTTGTTGTCAAAGATGCTGGAATATAGCCATAGGTGTCCAATGCTTCTTTATCAAAATTGTCTATCATTTCATTGAACTCTTCAACCGCAACGTGATATTGATGTTGACGAATTGCAGTGTAGATATAATACATTCCTTTTGCAACGAGCAAGAACAAAAATGGAATGAGCATTGCTTCTGCAACCATATAGCCAGTGAGCGCGGTTTCGCTTGTTGCACTGCCACTATCAAACAAACTTGATGATGACATGATTGCAAAAGAGAAAACCAAAAGTGCAAAGAACACTGTGTTGATATATGATTTTATGATTGAACGGTTTTGATTGAACACACCACCATTAAGTTCCAAATCCAAGCAATCTGAACGCTTGATATATTCAGAAGGAAGGCTGTGCGGATTTTTTTCATAGGTGTGATATCCTCTCACAAACTCGCTTGGCATTTTTTGAACAAGGTTTGCAAGCCCCTGTTTGTGCTCCCCGCCGATTCCGTTTCGGCTGATATATTTATTTATTTTTCTTGCACCACTCAAAAAGCGCATCTCAAACGAAAAGCAAAGTGAAAAAACAATCCACAAAAGCAAAAGTCCAAGAGCAATTAGTGATGCAATTACAAGGCGTTCATTTGTAATTACGCCGGCAACCACTTTAAAAATTGTAACGATATATTCGAACATATTTTTTCTCCAATATTTATTTTTCTCATTATAACACTTTATTTTCAAAAAATGAAACAATTTTCAGTGGTTTTTTACAAATCAGTCATTTTTTACAAAAAATAATTTTCCAGTGTTGATGCTTGCAATGCACATTTTTTCGGTTTCAAGACCAAAGCAACGCTCCATCGCATTTGCATACACTTTAACCTGCTCGCAATATTTTGCAAACTTTTCTTTGTTTTGCAAGTTTCCAGTTTTATAGTCAACAATAATAAGTTTGTTATTTTTGACAACAAGAAGGTCAACAATACCTTGCATAACACTTGATGAACTTTCGCGGTTTTTGTGCAAACAGAAGAACTCTTTTTCTTTGAAAATTTCATCTGCACCCGAAAGAAGATTTTGAAACTCTACGTTTGACAAAAGTTTTGAAAGGCTTTCGGTGTTTATAGTTTCGGCTTCCTCTTTTGAAACTATTCCGTTTCCTTCAAATTTCAAAATTTGGTTATCAATTTCTTTTTTGCTGGTTTTTGAAAGGTCAAGGTTTGCAAGAATCATGTGATAAAGCGTTCCCTCTTTTGCAGAACTTGAAAACGAATTTTCGGTTTCTTCATCATCAAAAAACTGCGTGAAACTTTGATTTTCAATTTCACCTTTCAAAATGCCAGTAACGGCAACTTTGAGTGGAGTGTGAACATCTTCTTCAAATGGATATGGCTTATCTAAAATGTTTTTCAAGTTTTCATCAATTTCTTGTTTTTCAAGAATAACTTGTTTGAACTCTTTTGCTGTGTCATTTTTCAAAAGTGACAATGCATCAACAATTTTAACTTGATATGGAAGTGAGTCATATTTATTTGTGTCTTTGATAAGATGTCCACAAAAATCAAGAAAACACATTGGGCTTGCAGGCATTTTTTCGTGGATTGCTTCAACCTCGGTGCTTGCAACAACAAACAAAAAGTCGGTTGCACGAGTGAGCGCAACATATAAAAGCCTTTGCTCTTCTTCGAGCATTTTTCGGGTTTCAAGAAGACGAACCGCTTGTTTTGCAAGTGTTGGAGTTTTATAGCGAAGGTCGCTGTCGTAAAAATCCATTGCAATTCCAAGGTCTTTGGAAATAAGCACACTGTTTTTTACGCTTTCAAGGTTAAACTCTTTTGCACACATCGCAAGGAAAACAACTTTAAATTCAAGCCCTTTAGATTTGTGAATGGTCATCACTTTCACGGCATCTTCTGCATAAACTGGGTCGCACTTTATGCTTGCAAGTGAAGCATCGTTCAAGAACTCAAAAATGGTTTTGTTTTCAAGGTTCGAAAGAAAACGTGAAAGTTTTTGTTTGGTTTTATCTCCATCAACTTCAAAACTGATTTTTGCCATGAGATTTTGCTCTTTCATGATTTGAAGAACAATTTCTTTTGCATTCAAAAACTTTGCTTTTTCACGATATTTTTTAATTTTTTCAAAGAAATCATCAAGTTTTTGCTGTGATTTTGAGGATAATTTGCGATTTTTGCAAGCAACATCCAAATTCTCATAAAAGAACTTTTTACTGTCGGCATCTTCGCAAATTTCTGCAAGTTCATTTGCTGAAAAGTCAAACACCTTTGATTTCATAAGTGAAAACAAACTATAATCAACCTTTTCGCAAGAAAGAACTTCAAGAAAACTTTTGAGCCCGAAAACATATTCATCATCAAAACAATCACCCTCGACATCGGTTGCAACAGGAATGTCTTTTGCACGAAGTGTTTCAACAATTTTGTCTAGATAAGCAGTTCTTGAAGGAACCAAAATCGTGATATCTGAAAATTTGATTTTTCTTGTTTTGTCGCCACTTGAAACTTTTTCTTTGCTAATAAGTTCCAAAATTTCATCAGCAATCAAAAGCCCCTCTGCTCTGCCCTTCTTTTCCAAAAATGCGCTTTGGTCATCTTCTTTTACTGAATAAACCGAAAACTCACTTTGTTTTTGTTTTTCAAATGCACCAGTGTCGGCAAGCAAAAATTTTGCACGCACTTTATCATCTTTTTGTGCGTCGCTTCCAGCAATCAACATTGCATCTTGGGCATAGTTCACACCCCCAAAATCTTCGGTCATGGTTTCTGCAAAAATTGCGTTTGCAAAATCCAAAATGGTTTTCTTACTTCGGAAGTTTTCGTTAAGTTTGATAAGCGTTCCTGCATTTGGATTGTTTTTATATGAGTTATATTTATCAAGGAAAATTTGTGGATCGCACAAACGGAAACGATAGATGCTTTGCTTCACATCTCCAACCATAAAGCGGTTGTCATCTTTCGAAAGCAAACTCAAAATCTTTTCTTGAACCGAGTTTATGTCTTGATATTCGTCAACCATGATATAGTCATATTTATTTCGGATTTCTTCAAGCATAATAGGGTTTGAAAGAACTTTCAAGGTGTTTTCTTCAAGGTCATTAAAGTCGAGCCCGCCACGTTCTTTTTTCAAGTTTTCAAAAATCTCAACAAACTCTTTTTCGAGTTTATAAAGTTCAAAAACATGTTTTTGTGTTTTTTGAAGCGCAAGTTCAATATTGTCAATGTCTTCTGCCAAAACATATTCTTGCAGTTTTGCCATGCGCTTATTTATCACATCTTTAAACGCACCAACTTTTGCTTTTAACCAGTCAAGTTTTTTGTCCACCGCAGGAATTGTTGGCAAGCGTTCAATTGTTTGAAGACGCTTTGCGTTTTGTTTCATATTTTGGTCTTCACGAATAAGCAAAACCTTGCTTTCAAGTGCGTCAAGATATGCAATAAGTTTGTCACATTCATTATTTCTGCACTCTTCCTTCATTTTCGAAATTTCAGCAAGCATTCTTCTTTTTTCTGCAACAAGATGCGACATTATGATTTTTGCGCCAACATTGTTTTCAAGGTCGGTTTCATAAAGAGTGTTGATTGTTCTTTCAAACCACTCATCTTTATTGTCAATTGAACACATGAAATTATGAATTTTCAAAATCACATCTTTAAGTCCAGTGTCTTTACGCTTTTTTGCAAAAATGTCAATAAGCGCATAGAACTCTTGGTCGGCACTTTGAGTTTTTTGCTCAAAAAGTTTTGAAAGCGCTTTTTGCTTTAAAACATCGGTTTCGGTTTCATCAAGCACAACAAAAGTTGGGTCGAGCCCCACTTCATAGAAATATGATTTCAAAAGCCTTGCACAAAAACTGTGAAGATTTGAAACATCGCTTGTCAAAACATCGTCAAGTTGCTCCAAAATGTATGGCGTTGGTTCCATTTCAGACAGCTTTTTCACAAGTTTATTTTTCATGTCGGCAGCGCTGGCCTTTGTGAAAGAAATAATCAAAAATCTTGAAATTGGAGTTGGTTTTTCTTTGTCCAAAATCAAGTTTGCAATTCTTTCAATCATAACAGTTGTTTTTCCGCTTCCTGCACCAGCCGAAACCAAAAGGTTGCAATTTCTTTTTTCAATTATGCTTTTTTGAGCATCTGTCCACTTTATTTTTCCCATGAATTGCCCCCTTTATAGAAATCTTTAATGTTGTCGATTGTTGCCTCACGCGTGTATACATCTGCTTTCTTCGCAATTCCGCAAACATTTGCAAATGGGCAATATTCGCAAGCAACCTCGCTTGATTTTTTGAATGGTGTTGGCTTGATATAACCCTGCAAAATTTCTTGAACTGCTTTTTTTGAAAGTTCAATTGCATATGACGAAATGCTTTCAATTTCATCTTCACTCACAAGCGAAGAACTGTTTTTCAGTTCAATTGTGCCCGATTTCAGGTTTTCTTTTTTGGTGCTGATTTCAACACCAATATATTTTGATTTTGGATTTTCAAGCCCAAGTGTTTTGTCCATTTTCAAAACAACATCGGTGTCTTTTAAAATGAAACCTTTGCACTTGTATGCATCATCAATCTTATCTTTCGAGTCGGCATAGTCGTTATGAATTGGAAAATATAAAACGCCAGATGGCTTCATTTTGTCATCTTTGATTGCATCAAGATAAACCGCAAGTTGAAGTTTTTTGCCATAGTAAATATCGGCAGGGTTGGCTTCTATCTTTCCGGTTTTATAGTCAATTATTCTGTAATACTGCTCGCCATTTTCCAAAATAGTTTTGTCGATACGGTCAATTTTTCCAACAATTTCAACTTTTGGATTTTTACAAAGTTCAATGCCTGAAAACTTTCCGTTTTTGCCACCAAACCATTCTTCGGCGTAAATTGTTTTGAAAGCAGAAGACTGCATTTCGTCGTAAAGCGCTTTGCAAAGCCGAACAACTTCTTTTTCCAAAATTTTGATTAAAATGATGTTGTCTTCTTCGCTATATTTTTCATTTGCAAGAACTTTTCGAAGTGTGTTTTTTGCAAACTGCTCAACTTTGATATTTGGATTTTTCACTGCAAAGTTCATGAACTGCTCGGCAACAGCATGGAGAATGTCACCAACATCAAGTGCTTTCATTGAAGAAAGTTCTCTTTCTTTCAAGCGAAGTCCATAGTTCACAAAGTGTTTGAATGGACAAGAAAAATATGATTCAAGTTCAGAAATAGAAGTTGTGCCATTTTTGAAAAACAACTTGTCTGCATTTTGCAAGGTTTCATATTCTTTTTCAAAATTGATTTGTTCGATTTGTTTTTTCAAATTTTCATCCAAATCATTTTCAAGAAGATAATATAGTTTTGAAATGATATCAAGTGAAATGTTCGCCCCACTGCGATATTTTGCAATGCTTTCTGCTAGAAATCTGATTGCATTTTCTTTCGAGCCAAGACTGAAAAGCAAATCTTTAAAATCGTGCGACGAAGTGTCAAACGCATTATAGATTTTTGGAATTTCATATTCTTTGCCATCAACTGTGAAAAGCGAAGCAATCATGTTTACCAAACTGCTCATTTTTGATTCTTCACCATTTGAAAGGTGGTCGGCAAAACTGATGCACAAATGCTCTGGAACCAAAACAAGTTGATACATTTTGAATCTTTCTCGGCGGTTGATTGAACGTATTGTTGGTTCAATTTTTTTTTGGTTTATGCCCTCTAATGAAACAATTTCGCCATCCGAAATAAGTCCAAGGTCAAGTTCTCTTTTTGGGAAATTGCCATCGGTTGCACCAAGAATATAAAGGTCTTTTGCGTTATATATTGAATCTGGCGCACGAACAATTTGAACTTGGTCAACACCAAGTGGCAAAAGCGAAATGTCGTCTGCTTCAAGACCGCTTACAAGCAAAGTATAGAACTCGTCAAGGCTCATGTTTTGCTCGCCCAGAAATTGAGAAAGCATTTGAAGAACTTCGGTTGCTTTTTCAAAAACTTGTTTTGTTGCAAGCGATTCTCTTGTTTCGCCAAGCGACTCTTGCACTGCCGACAATTGTTCAAGTTTATCTTGCATTTTAAACGCATCAAAAAAGTTTAAAAGTGCGTCAACAATTTCACTTGTTTTTTGTTTTCCTGAAATGTTTTCAACAAAGTCATAGAAAACATCAACAATTTTTTGTCGGATTTCTTCGGCATTTTCAAGACGAGACAAATTGTCTTTTCCATATTCAAAAGGTTTTAAAAATTTTGTGTATGAAGTTCCAAATTTCAAAACATAGTTCTCGAAATCATCAACTTTTTCACTGTCAAAAAACAGCAGGTTATTTCTTGAAAATTTGATAACCTCTTCGCTGTCAAGATTCTTTTTCGCGATTGCAAAAATGCTTTTTATGAACAAATAAAACTGGTGGCTTTCTTCCTGATATGGCATTGAAACAAAATATGGAACGCCAAAGTCATCAAGTTTTTCGGTCAAGAAAGTTTCTTCGTCTGGATTTGCCAAAAAGCAATATATCTCGCCATAGCGACGCTTGCCTTTCAAAACACTTTGCTTGATTTTGCTTGCAACAATTTTGCATTCTTCTTGCATACTTGGAGAACCAAACATTTCAACCCCACCATGAAGAGGAGATGAAACAAGTGGATATGAATATAAATTGTTTTTCAAAGTTTCAAAATCTTTTTGAAGGTGCAAACCTTTGATTTTCGGAACATAGGCAATATGAAAATCGTCTGCAATTTTTTTGAAATGCGAATAAACTTCGTTTTCACTGATATGTGAATTTTTGCGGTCTGGATGCAAGAACGATGCAGACACGGTTACGCTTTTTGCGGTTTTCACAAAGTTTTTGATGCAAGAAACCATGTTCGCTGTGAGCGAATCAAAACCAACAACAAACATGTGTGAGTTTTTGATAAATAAAGAGTTTTCTGCCTCTTTTTCAAGCATTTCAAGACGGTCATTGAGGTCAATCATGTTTTCGCCAATATAGTTTTCATATTCGCGGTAGATAAGCGAAATGTCGGCAAGTTTAATTTTTAGCGCCGATGTAAGTTTGTTGCCTGCCTCAAAAATTTCTTCTGGGCTGACCCCACTTGATTTGAGTTGTTGAATTGTGTCATAAACACTTTCGGCAAAACCCGCGGTTTTTGCAGTCTTTTTATAGCACACCAAATTGTCTTGGTTTTTCATGATAATGTTTCGAACAATCATAACCCCACCCTGCTTTGAAAGTGGCAGTTTTTTGACTGTTTGAATCTTTTTCAAAAGACGGTTGAAACTGTAAATGTAAATATTTGTGAACGCATGATTTTTGATTTCATCAAGCAAAAAACGCTCGGCAAACAATGTTTTTGTTTCAGGAACAACAACAATGAAATTTTCACGACTGTTTGGTGCAATTTTTGCAACCAAAGAAAGAGCCTCTTTCATTGCTCCATTGTCGGTTTCAGACAAGATAAAATCCATTTTCATGCTTATCACCTCTCTCATATTTTATCAAATTTTTTGTGCAATATCAATCATTTCAATTTGTTTGACATTATTTTAAATAATAATATAATATAGTCTTAATAAGGAGACAAAAATGGAATATATTCTTTATGTTGTTGCAACCATATTGATTTTGCCTGGACTCATCTATGGCGTTTATGCTCAAATCAACGTTTCAAAAACTTTCAACGCATTTTCAACAATGGAAAACAAAAGTGGAAAAACTGGAGCCGAAATTGCAAGAATAATGCTTGACAACGCAGGTCTAAACGAAGTTAAAATTCAAGGAATCAATGGAAAACTCACAGATAACTATAATCCAAAAACAAAAACTTTAAGTTTGTCAGAAAGCACTTTTGCAAGTTCAAGCGTTGCAGCAATTGGCGTTGCCGCCCACGAAGTTGGACACGCCATTCAACACAAAGAAGGCTATAAACCATTGAAAATTAGAAGTGCACTTGTTCCAATTGTGAACATTGCAAGCACAATGTTTTGGCCACTTTTTGTTGTTGGAATTGTTTTGATGTTTGTTTCAAAAGTATGCGCACCAGCCGGCGAAATTATTGTTTGGGTTTCTGTTGCATTTTATGGTTCTTCAACACTGTTTTATTTAATCACTCTTCCAGTTGAATTTGACGCATCAAAAAGAGCAATCAACATTCTTTCAAACGGGCTTTTAGAACAAGACGAAGTTCCATATGCAAGAAAGGTTTTGAAAGCCGCAGCCCAAACCTATATTTCCGCACTTGTAACCTCTGCAATCTACTTTTTAAGATTCTTCTTCTATGTTCTGATGATTCTTGGAAATGGAAAAAGTAGCAAGAAATAGTGGTTGCAAAAACTTTAAAAATATAAAACATTTATATAAAAAACAAATAAAAAAGTTGAGAAATTTCTCAACTTTTTATTTAGCCCATTTTATCAAGAACATTGATATATACCCAAGGCATGTGATAGTATAATTTTTTTGGAACTTCCACAAAGTTCACAGACAAAAGATAAAGGTTCACAGGATTTGCATTGTTCACCCACATGACAATTGTTGTGCCAAGATGTTTAAGATTGTCGTTTGCAACATAAAGCGTTCCAACAAGGTCAAGGTTGTTATAATAGTTTGTGATGACATCATCATATTTTCCCTGCTCGTTGTTTGTTTTCTTTTTAACACCCCATGATGGGATTGGGTGGTTGGCATAGATTCCAATTCCAAGAACACCTTCGTCCATTGGTTTATTGTAAAAGCCTGGAGCACCAAAAGTGTAGCAATGAACATTTTCAATTGAAAAGTTTGAATAAAGGAAATCTGAATATTTAATGTTTTGGTGGTTTTCACCATTATAACTGTCAACAATTTCCGACGCGAGAAATGCTGAAAGATATCCACCAAGCGAGTGACCAGTGATATAAAACTCGGTCATTTTTTCGCCATTACCCGCAGAAATGTTTTTTTCTAACAGTGAAACAATTTTCTTTCCAACTTCCAAAGTTTCTTTCATTTGAATTGGATATTCTTCATCCATCATCATTGGAAAATATTGCGACGTATCGCGAATTTGGTCGGTTCCAGAAAGCGTCAGGGTGTAAACCGATTTATCATAGCGGTTCACCCAAAGTTTATATGCAAGTCCGCTTTGTTTGCTTCCTTTTTCAAGAAGTTTCCAGCCCGAAACTTTGTCATCGCCAATTGCCATGAAAGTTTTATAAACCTCTTTCAAAATTCCAACAGAAACTTCGGCAGAAATGTTGCACATTGCTTTTGGCGAAACGCTTTCGCTGTATTTTCTATAATCAAGAGTGGTTTCTTTAACATAAATCGAGCCAACATTATAGCGATTGTTCACAGGGCTTTTATAAACACTGTTCGAGTTCATGACCGCAAAATATGCCACAACCAGCAGAACCACAAGAGTTATAATGAATTCGATATTTTTCTTCATACTCTTTTTCCCCCACCTAAAATGAAAGCAAAGATGGGAAGAATGAGAAAATGAAAATTACAACCCAAACTGCAAGAAAAATGATTTTCAAAACAAGACTGCGATTTTTGAGCGCTTCCATGCATGTGATGATGATAAGAATCATTGGGCCATAGAGCATTGAATATGAAATGATGCTTAAAATGATTCCACCAACTGGCAAATAGTGAAAATATGAGTTCGAAATGAAAAGTGCATAGACAAGCGTAAGATAAATTGCAACAACCTTTCCAAGTGTATCCCACAAATTTGTTTTTCTTTCTTTTACAATCGTTTGTTCTTCCATATGTATATCCTCAATTTCATTATACATGTGTATTTTGTTTTTGGCAAACAAATGAAAGACTAAAAGCCTGTTTTTATTTTTCTTTGCACAAAAAAAGTTGAGAAATTTCTCAACTTTTTATTTATGCGTTTGCAACAACTTTAACATTAATTTTTCCAACAACGCCAACATAAAGGCGAACTGGAACCAAATATTCACCAACGCTTTTGATTGGTGCTTCAAGTTCAATTTTCTTTCTGTCGATTGAATAGCCCATTTTTGAAAGTTCTTCTGCAATTTCTTTTCCAGAAATTGAACCAAAAGTTTTGCCATTTTCGCCAACTTTTGTTTTCACAACAACAGTAACATCTTTCAAAGTTTTTGCAAGGGCGTTTGCTTCGGCAGTTTCCTCTTTAATCTTTTTTGCTTTTGCAGCCTTTTCTTGTGCATTCAAATTAAGGTTTCCAGCAGATGCAGGAACTGCAAGTTTGTTTTTAAGCAAAAAGTTGTTTGCATAGCCATCGCTCACATTCACAATGTCGCCTTTTCTTCCAAGGGCTTTAACATCACTTGATAAAATAACTTTCATAATTTTCTCCTTTTGCATATTATATTAAAATTTAATGCAACTAGTCAAACCTTTTTGAAAAATAAAGGTTATGCACCAAATTTCTTTAAAATTTCAGACAAATATTCACCCGGTTCCGCCTCATAATGAAGCACACTTTGATTTTCTTTTCTGTTAAACTTATAAAACTCTTCAAATTTATCATCATTTTCTTTAATGAAAGCATCGTCATTTCCACGCTGTTTCATTCTTCTTTTGATTTCTTCTTTCATGTTTCTTGAAGGAAAGATAAACACAAATTTCATGTTTCTTGATTTGAAATAGTCATACATTTCTGGATGTGGTGCAGCAATAATAATTTTTCCTTCTTTAACACACTTGTCAAGTTTATCATATAAAATTTTTATATAGTCTTCATGATTTGCTCTGCGCTCAAATGGGCGGTCGCCCTTTGTTTTTTCAAGATCTTCTCTTGAAATGTTTTCTGGCACAACATATTTAGAGCGGAGCCTTTCTTCGTCGGCATCAATAAACTTTGGGTTTCTGTCGCAAACAAAAGATTTTCCAAGACCCGGTGTTGCCATTATGGCATCAAATTTAATATTGTTATATTCCATTTTTCCCCACCTTGTTTTTCGATTATAACAAAAACAAAACAAACTATCAAACAAAAATGAATAGTCTTTCAAAAATTGGAAACAATTAAAATTAAAAGGAGGAAAAATATGTACGATTTAAAATGCAAAAGGGTTGGTTGCGTTTATAATGAAAATTGCAACTGTACAGCAAATAATGTTAAAGTTGGAAAAATGACCGAATGTGAAACATATAAACCATCAAAAAAAGAAATCAGCAAAGAGAGCAAAGAGGACAAAATTGTTCAGCCCCCAACACGAAAAAACATTAAAGTTGCGTGCGACGCTTGTTGCCTTTTCAACGACAATTGCTGTTGCAAAGCAAACGGCATTTCGGTGATGACAAACAATCAAGAACCCGAGTGTTGCACCTTTATGCCAAAATAGTTTATATATTTTTCATTAAAAAACCACCAATTTCTTGGTGGTTTTGTTTTATTTTGATTCTGGTTCTTCTTCGCCATTATTTTCGGTTTGTTCTTGTTTTTCTTCTGCTTTCTTTGCATTTTGCTCTGCTTCTTTTTGCATTGCTTCGCTTTGAGGAACAAATGAAAGATTAACTTTGTCTGGCTCGTCTTCTTCACGAATACGAAGTCGATAGTCAATGAGTTCTTCAAGCCATTGGTCTGAGCGCTCATTTTCTTTTTCTGCAATTGTAAGCACAAGGTCGGTCACGTCATGTGTGAGAACAGCAGTTTTGAGTGCATCAAACAATTTTTCTTTGCTTCCGTTGTTGAAACGAACATCGGCATAGCCATCTTTTTGCAAAATGAAGTTCAAGCACAAAAGCGCCATTCTTTTGTTTCCATCCATGTGTGGTTGAATCCTGTAATACTCAGTCAAGAACTTTGCGCCTTTTATAATTGGATGGTCATTGAACCATTCGCCATAATATTTTCTGAAAAGCAAGTCCATTCTTGGGCGAACAAGTTCGCCTTCAACAGGGTTGAAATAACCTTGACCAACAATGATAAGTGGGTCAGACTCGTCACGGAAACGCTCATAGCGAACAATCAAGTGTTTGTCTTCTTCGCCTTGACACATTGTTGCGTGTGCTCTTAAACAAACAGATTGGTCAAGATATGGCGCATCTGAATGCAAAATGTCTTTCATATATTGACTGGCATCAGCATATGCCAAAAGTTTGCGGATTTTGAGTTTTTCAATTTCTTGTTCTGCTTCGCTCTTTGTGAAAGAAGAGGTTGGATCAAGAGTGATTGGTTTTTCAATTCCAAGAAAAGCCATTGCTGTTTCACGCGAACGACGTTCTTGTGCCTGCTTTGAAAACATTTCTTCTTTAAAGCGAGGATGAATTTCGCAATAATCATAAAATTTTTTAAGTTTATCATCAATTTGTTGCAAACTGTCACTCACCTTTTCTTTGTCACAGCGATATGGCGACATGTCAGTTTGAAGAGTAAGCCATTCTCCCATTGATTTTTCCTCCATATTTATGATTATATTATACCACACCTTGTCAAATTTTGCAATATTGATTTTTTTTAAAGCAATTTATCACGTAACTGCAAAAATTACATAAAAAAAACAGGAAAGATTGCTCTTTCCTGATTCCTTCACACATAAGCGATTTTACAGTTTTGATAGATTATTTCAATTCTGCAGTTGCACCAGCAGCTTTGAATTTTTCAACCATTTCATTAGCAGCGTCTTTTGCAACGTTTTCTTTAATTTTAGCGTTTGGAGTTTCAACCAAAGCCTTAGATTCTGAAAGTCCAAGACCTGTGATCTCTCTAACAACTTTGATAACGTTAATTTTGTTAGCACCAACGTCTTTCAAAATAACGTCAAATTCTGTTTTTTCTTCAGCAGCAGGAGCATCAGCACCAGCACCTGCAGCAGGAGCAGCAACTGCCATTGCAGCAGCGCTAACACCAAACTCTTCTTCAAGAGCTTTTACAAGGTCGTTAAGTTCAACAACTGAAAGACCTTTGATTTCTTCGATAAATTTTTTGATATCTGCCATTTTAATTTTTCTCCTTAAATAAAATGAATTTTTCTTTTTTTTAAATTATTGTGCGTTTTTTTCTGCGATTTGCTTCAAAGCAACAGCAAGCCCACGCATAGGCATTGTAAGCATTCCAAGCAATTGAGCCACCAAAACTTCCTTTGATGGGATAGCAGCAAGTTTCTTTGTTTCGTCTGCAAGAAGTTGTTTTCCTTCGAACCATGCAGCCTTAACTTTCAAAACTTTATACTTTTTCTCTCCATCAACCGCAATTTTAGCAGGAGCAATAGGGTCTGAATTATGGAACGCAACAGCAGTTGTGCCTTCAAGAAGATTATCATCAAATTTGATGCCAAGTTCTTCAAATGCAATTTTCATGAGTCTGTTCTTGTAAACTTTATAGGTTGCACCAGCGTCTCTGAATGCTCTTCTGAGTTCAGAAACTTGAGCAACTGTCAAGCCTTTATAATCAACAAGAACGATTGATGAAGCATCTTTTGCAAGATTCTTGATTTCTTCAACAACAACTTTCTTACTTTCAAAATTAGCTGACATTATATTTCCTCCTCTATTTTCGTGTGAAGTGGAAATAAAAAACCCTTGCGCTGGGAACAACACAAGGGATAGCAATCTCTTTTTTCTGTTCCTCGGTAAGAAATTAAGGCGTTCGCCACTTACTGTCTTTGGCACGAATTTTTTATTTACGAAAGTAATTATACACCAAAAAACACTTTTGTCAACATTTTTGGCAATTTTCTTTCAACAGTTTTTTATTTTATTGATTTATATTATATAATATGGTTTAATTTTCTATTTTAAACATCTAACGGACTGAACCTCTCAATCCTTTTGGATAATAGTTTTTTACTTTGCCAGAAACAACCTTTCCCCCACCAACTGGAACACCAGCGCACAAAATGCAAACATAGCCATTTTCATTGTCACAATCAATCTCGTTTCCAAGCAAATATCGTGAAAGAAGAGGGCTGTCAATTTCAAGATTGATTTTGTTTTTAAACTGGTTTCCATATGCTTTGAAAAATTGATGAGCAGGCTCAATTCTTCCTTTTTTCAGTTCGCCAAGGCAAACGCCAATTGAAACAACACCAAAAGGAAGAGCACGAAGTGGAACCTTGCTTATATACACATTTTCGCCGAATTTATAAAAATAGAAATCATCGTCACCAATTGTGCTTTTCAAAAGTTGTTTTGCAAGTTCAGTTTCGCTTTTGCTTATGCCTTGAACCTTGTTTTGTCTTGCTGGCTCTGCATTGTTCTTTGAGCGTTTTATCATTTTGCAAACAAACTGCCCTTCTCCAAAATTTCCAAAAGGTAAACACTTTCTTGCAAGTGAAGTTTTTTCGCCATTCATATCTTTCGCTGACATTGTAACACTTTGCACATTTTCAGGAAGCGAAACAATTTCATAGCCATATTGTTTTGCAAACATTGATGCGGTTTCTTCATCTTCTTTTGTGTTGAAAGTGCAAGTTGAATAGACAAGCGTTCCGTTTTCTTTGAGCATTTTGTCAGCGTCTTTCAAAATTTGCATTTGACGCTCGTGGTTGAACTGTGGAAGCCCTGCGTTCCACTCTGAAACTGTTTCAGGTTCTTTTCTGAACATTCCCTCTCCCGAACAAGGAGCATCAACCAAAATCTTATCAAAAAAGTTTGGCAAAAGCCCAGAAAGTGTTTCGGGTGCAAGGCTTGTAACCATGCTATTTTTGAAACCTTGTCTTTCAATGTTTGAAAGCAAAACATTTGCTCTTGGACGAACAATTTCGTTTGAAATAACAATGCCTGTTTTGTCTTTTTCCAAAATCTGTCCAGTTTTTCCACCAGGAGCAGAACAAAGGTCAAGAATGTTTTCGCCATCTTGTGGTTCAAGCGCCAAAACTGCAAGCATGCTTGAAGGCTCTTGCAAATATATCATCCCCGCATGATGGAAAACCGTGTTTCCAATTTTCTCGTCAGATTCAAGACAAAACAAATTGTCTTCGCCAAGAATGTTTTTTGCATCATATGGAAAAAGATTGCAAAAGGTTTTTGCATCAATATAATTTTTATTCGCGCGCAAGCCACGCTTTGCTGGCATTTGCATGCTCTGCTCATATTTTTCAAAATCTTTGCCAAGCAAAGCCTTCATGTTTTCTTCAAATTGTTCTGGAAAATTTTTCATGATTTGATTTTATCACACATGCCTTAAAAGTGCAACAAAATTGCAAAATGCAAACATTTCAAATTTTTTTCATACATACACATATGTGTTAAACTATTTACAAAACCAAAAACATATGCTATAATACCCATACTATTCATTTAAGGAGTAAAAAAAATAAATGGACCCCTCGGGTATATTCTTTTTAATTTCATCTGCAACTCCATCTTTTGGTTGGCCAGATGCACTTGCCATTGTTGGCGTTATCGTTCTGATTGTTTTTTCAGCATTCTTTTCGGCAAGTGAAACCGCTTTCACAAAAGCCAACATGCTTCGTCTTCGTTCATATGCCGACGAAAAGAAAAAAGGTGCAAGAAGAGCAATTTATGTTTGTGAACATTCAGACAAAGCACTTTCAACAATTTTGGTTGGAAACAACCTTGTGAACATTGCTTCAACAACAATTTGTGCATACTTGTTCTCAAAATTTATTTTGAACCCTACTCTTTCAAACTTTTTGAACACTGTTATAATGACAATTATAATTCTTATTTTTGGTGAAATTTTGCCAAAATCAATTTCAAAAGCAAACCCAGACAAAGTTGCTTTAAAATTCAGTGGATTTTTATATTTCCTCATGAAAGTTTTAACACCAATCACTTTTGTTTTTGGTGGACTTCAAAAACTTGCAACAAGAAAACAAAAAAATGACGCCCCAACCGTCACAGAAGATGAACTTGAAAGCATCATCGACACAATGAACGAAGAAGGCGTTATCGACAATGACGAAGCCGACATTTTGCAAGGCGCAATCGACATTAAAACCATGACAGTTTATGACATCATGACCCCAAGGGTAGACATGATTGCCGTTTCTGTAAGCGATTCGCTTGACACTGTGAAAGAACTTTTCATTGAACACCAATATTCAAGAATACCTGTTTATGAAAATGATAAAGACAACATTATTGGTGTTTTGAACCAAAAAGACTTCATGATAAAATATCTCAAAAACGAGGAAATTGTTATCAGAGACATTATGACAGCCCCATGTTTCGTTACTGAAACCATGAAGGTTGACGATGTTATCCGTTTGATGCAAAAAGAGAAAAAACATCTTCTTATTGTTCTTGACGAATATGGCGGAACAAGCGGAATTGTTTCAATGGAAGACGCAATTGAAGAAGTTGTTGGTGAAATTTATGACGAACATGACGACGAAGAGCCAACAAAAACTCCAATCACAAAAATTGACGAAAACAAATATATCGTCGACCCTGAAACCAGCGTTGAAGACCTTTATGACTATCTTGAAATTGAGCACCTTCCAGAAACCAACTATTCTTCTGTTGGCGGAATGCTCTATGAACTTTCAGAAACTCTTCCAGAGGTTGGCGCAAAATATACCGTAACCGCAATTGATGACATTTTAAACGAACACAACGACTATGTTCAAACAATCACTGTTCTCAACTTCACCATTACCAAAATGGACGAAAGAAGAATTGTTGAACTTGAACTTGACGTTACTCGCGGAACCGATGGCGAGCCAATTGAAAACAAAAAAGATGAATCTTCAACCGAAGAAAACTAAATTTAAAAATCAAAAAAATATGAAAAGTGGATCAAAAATCCACTTTTTCTATTGACTTTTTTACAAAATAAATTATACTTTTGACTCGTATTGTAAAATAATATATAATAAATATTATAATAAAATCTAAATTCACAGGTGAAAAAATATGATAAATAATAAAATCCGAAATGTTGCTATCATTGCCCATGTTGACCACGGCAAAACATCTCTTGTCAACGAAATGTTGAAACAAGGCGGAGTTTTCCGTGAAAACCAACAAGTTGAAGACCGCGTAATGGACTCGAACGCTCTTGAACGTGAACGTGGAATCACAATTCTTTCAAAGAACGCTGCTTGCATGTATAACGATATTAAAATCAACGTTATCGACACCCCAGGCCACGCAGACTTTGGCGGAGAGGTTGAACGTATTTTGAAAATGGTAGATGGCGTTTTGCTTGTTGTTGACGCATTTGAAGGAACAATGCCTCAAACTCGTTTTGTTTTGTCAAAAGCACTTGACCTTAATTTGAAAGTTGTTGTTGTTGTAAACAAAATCGACCGTAAAGACGCAAGAGTTAAAGAAGTTGTTGATGAAGTTTTGGAACTTTTGATGGATCTTGGTGCATCAGACGAACAACTTGACAGCCCATTTGTGTTCTGTTCTGCTCGTCTTGGAATTGCATCGCTTGACCCAGACAAACAAGGAACCGACCTTAAACCACTTTTCGAAACAATTGTAGAGCACATTCCTGCCCCACAAGGTGACGAATCTAAACCCTTCCAGATGCTTGTTTCATCTTGCGAACAAAACGACTTTCTTGGAAAACTTGCTGTCGGAAAAATTGAACAAGGAACTGTTAAAGTTGGCGACACTGTTACAGTTGTAAACTATTTCGACCCTGCTCGCAGATTTCAATTCAGAATCACAAACCTTTTCCAACATGAAGGACTTAAAAGAGTTCCATACACCTCTGCAACAATTGGAGACATTGTGTGCTTGTCTGGTTCCGACCAAATTACAATTGGAGACACAATCACCGAAAAAGAAAATCCAGTTGCTGTTGAGTTCGTAAAAATCAGTGAACCAAGTGTTGAAATGGAATTTTCTGTAAACAACAGCCCATTTGCAGGAACCGAAGGCAAATATTCAACCAGCCGTCATCTTCGCGACCGCCTTATGAAAGAAGCCGTTAAAGACCTTTCACTCAAAGTTTTCGAAACTAACAGTGCCGACACTTTCCGTGTTCTTGGTCGTGGAGAAATGCACATTTCAATTTTGATTGAAAACATGCGCCGTGATGGTCTTGAATTTCAAGTTTCAATGCCAAAAGTTATCTATAAAGAAATTGACGGCGTGAAATGCGAGCCAATCGACCGCCTTACTATCGACGTTCCAGAAGAAAGCGTTGGCGCAGTTATGGGAACAATTGGTTCAAGAAAAGGTGACCTTGTTTCAATGACAAACATAGGAAGCCGAATCCGTCTTGAATTTTTGATTCCTGCTCGTGGACTTTTTGGATATAAAAACCAATTCTTGACAGACACTCGTGGTGAAGGCGTAATGAGCAGTGTGTTCGACAGTTATCAACCATATAAAGGTGACATTCAACACCGCAACTTCGGTGCACTTGTTGCCTATGAAACTGGCGACGCAATTCAATATGGTCTTTACAATGCCCAAGAGCGTGGAAAACTTCTCATCACCCCAGGAACTCGCGTTTATGGCGGAATGATTGTTGGAATCAACCCAAAACATGAAGACATTGTTGTGAATGTTTGCAAGAAAAAACAACTCACAAACATTCGTTCTTCTGCATCAGACGAAGCACTTCGTCTTGAACCTGTGAAACCACTCACTCTTGAAGAATGCCTTGAATTTCTTGATGAAGATGAACTTTTGGAAGTAACTCCAATTTCCCTTCGTCTTCGCAAAATTGTTCTTGACCATGTTCAAAGAGGAAGAATGGATTTTAGAAAGAAAAACGGTCAATAAAATCATATTTAAAGAGAAGCAAATTTGCTTCTCTTTTTTTTGCTCAAAACAAAATAAAAAATGCAAAAACAATAACTAAACACTAAAAATAATATTTATCTTGTGCAATTTCACAACAAAACACATATTTTCTTTTGTTTTTCACAAAATATTAAAGAGGTGAAAAATGCAGAGAATTTTTAAAACTTTTATTCTTCTTTTAACTGTCATGTGTGCATCAATCTGGCTTCCTGCGTGTTCAAAAAAGCAAAACTCTTTTTCTGAAAATGCAAAAGTTAAAATTGAAGATGTTTCCTATTCTTCTATTTCCGACGCCGTGAAAAATGCAAAAAGTGGCGACACTATTAAAGTTTATAGCGATGTTTCAGAAAATCGCAACATTATTATCAACAAACCATTATCCATTGTTGGAGTGAGAGACCAAAACAATGTAAGCCCTAAATTTTATGGTTCTTTCACAATAAACAGCACAGGCGAAAACGACACAATCAACATTTCTGGGCTTGACATTATTCACCAAGGCACAAGTGAAAACAGCCTTGAAAATAACACCAAAATCGGAATAAACCTTGTTGATGGTGGTCTTGTTGTGAAAGAAAATCACATTTCTCTTAAAGACGAAAAAACAAGCGAAGATGGTGCAAGCGGAATTATTCTTTCAAGAAAAATCTCCTCGCTAAACACAATGCCAATGATTGTGAAAGGCAACACATTTGGGAACTATAAAACTTCTGAAAACGGCATTTGTGGCGCTCTTATCGTGAAAAGTTCCGACAAAGAAAATTTTCAGAACATAAATCTTAACAACGAAAATCTATATCGTCAAAATTCTTTTGCATTTTCAGAAAGTGGAAATCAGTTTGTTTCAATCAAATATAGCAAAACACCATATGAAATCAACTATATGGTGACAAGTTCATCGAAAGACCTTCTTGACAAACTGCTCAACAATCAATCATCATCAAACGCAACTTTTGTTTTGAAAAATAGCAACGAACCAGTCGAGAAAAATGAGAACAAAATCCCAATCTATGAGCAAACAGCCGTTTATATTGAAGGAAACAAACCGGCCGACTTTGGCGAAAATGTTTTTGCGCTCAAAGGTTCAATTTCTCTTTTATCAGATATGAAAAATGCAACAATAGAAAAACAAGGTGCAACTGCAAGCGTTTTGAAAGACACAAACAAAACTTTTGAAAACATAAAAATTATTCAAAATTAAAATTGATTTGTATAAATCAAAACAAATTTATTGCAGATTTTACAAATATAAAATAAAAATCATAAAAATCCAATAAAAAAACACTATCAATTGATAGTGTTTTTATTTTTGTCTTTACACTTTAAACTTCAACTTTGAACAGTTGAACATCACCATAATAAAGCACGCATTCACCAGTGAGCGTTTTTGCTGTTACAAGATAAAGCATCACTTCTTGTTTCTCGGTTGTTTTGAAAGCAATTGTAACTTTCTTTTCTTCACCAACCATGAAATCTGATGTGGTGTTCACTTTCTTGTCTTCTTGTTTAAGCACAAATTTTGTTGCATCAAGAGTGTTTTCTGCTTCTTTTTGGTTTTCAACTGTCAAATTGATTTTAATGTTATAGTTTTCTTTTACTGTCGTTTTTTCGGCACTGCCCTTCACATAGGTGAACTTAAAGTCTTCTGAAACCGAGTTTGTTTTGTTGTTTGTTCCGCAGGCAACAAATACCCCAGCACAAAGAACAACAAACAAAAGCGCAAATACATTTAAAATTTTCTTCATATTTTTTCTCCTTTAAAAACAATTCTGTCCAAAGCAAAAATAAATATTCATAAAAATTAAAATAATGTTCACAAAAAAAACGCAAATCACATATATTTATCTGGAATTTCCACTTCAAAACCATATTTTTTAAGAAATTTTTTATATTCTTTAAACCGGTGTTGCCTTACAGGCATTGGTGCATGCGTCTTGAATAACAAAACAAGTGCAGGTGAAATTTGCTTGTATCTTTCAACAAAAACCACTTTTTCAAGTTCTCCGTTCATCACCAATTTTCTAATTTCTCCATGATATGAAAAATATACCATATATCCATATTTTCATTTCTTGCATAAATTATTCAACACTTCAAAACTCATTTTATTTTTTTCCAGACTTTACACACTTTTTTATTTCTTTGACAATCATAATCAATAACGCTTTAAACATCATAAACCAAAACAAAAGGAACACAAAATTGTGTTCCCTTTTACTTTATTTATTGGATTTAATTATTTATCTTCTCCACCATTTTCTTTGGGGATATTTTCCTGTTCATTTTGCCTAGAAACAGTTTCTTGTTGATTTTCCTCTGGCAAAACATTTTCCGCGCTATTTGTTTCTTGCACCTGAACTTTGCATTCTTTTGTTTTAGATTTCTTTTTTGGTTTTTCTTTTTTATCTTTGCCTTCGGTTTCCTTTTGAATTTCTTCAACCGAACTCCAAATTCCAACAACCTCGGATACTTTTGTAAGATATACAAATGCCTCTGAATCAATTTCTTTGATGATAGATTTCAACTGTCCAATTTGATATTTACTTACAAGGCAAACAAGTTGATAGCGGTCACTTTTGCTGTGCATTCCTTTAACCTGCAAACAAGTGCAACCTCTTGCAAGTTTATCCATGATTGCGCCTGAAAGTTCTTCTGGTTTTGTTGTTACAATATTCACCGCACGAACTTGCTTGTATCCATCATTCACAAAATCTGTAACAAGCATGCTCAAAACAAGTGCAATGATTGTGTATGGCAAAAGGCGAACGCCGTCGCTGAATGTGATTGTTGACAAAAGAATGATGAAAGCATCAATGCAAATGATAAGTGTGCCAATTGTTGCTTCGGGCTTTTTCTTTTTCACGATGCAAGCAATCATATCAGACCCACCAGTTGAGCCACCAAAGCGAACAACAAGGCCAACGCCAAGCCCCATGATGATTCCGCCATAGATTGCAGAAACCAAAAGTTCAAAAGAAAGGTTCAAATTGATAAGTGCAAAAAGTTGCATGCTGAGTGAAAATGAAACAATGCCGATGAGCGCCTTTATAGCAAACCTTTTTCCAAGAGTTTTGAGTGCCAAGAAATATAGCCCAATGTTGAGCACCAAATAGATGACTGATGTTGGAATTTTGTTTATTCCAATTTTTCCAAACAACACATTGATAACCATTGAAAGTGCCGAAAATCCACCGGTTGAAATTTCGTTTGGTTCAAGAAAAACACTGAACCCAAATCCCATTATAATTGTTCCAAGAACAATCATTGCAATTTCAAGCGTAAACTGCCACTTTCTGCTTGCTTTTATATACATATTTTTCTCCTTTCAGCCAAATTATATCATGGCAACAAAATATTTTCAATCGCAAAAAACAGGTTTGAAAATTTTTATTCAAGATAACAAAACAGACAATGTTTTTCACATTATCTGTAATTATCAATATTATAATAGTTTTAAAACAAAATTTTGTTTCTTTGACAAATCAATTTTGTTTTTGTGCCCTACACCTCATATTCATAGGTTCCGGGGCCGTCAAGAATAGTTTCAATCTCCATATATGTTCGAAAAACTCCGGTTTTCACTTTGATTTGTTTTGAAAGTTCTTTCACAAACAAATTATAAATTTCTTCTGCTTTTTCAGCCTTTGCAGAATTTATGAAATCCGGACGATTTGTTCCTTTTAGTGAAGCATAAAGAGTAAAGTTGCTTACAACCATAATTTCGCCGTTTGTGTCAAAAATGCTTTTGTTTGTTTTTCCGTTTTCATCATCAAAAATGCGAAGTTCCAAGATTTTCTCTGAAAACGCTTTCACTTTTGATGCATCATCATTTGCCGAAACTCCAAACAAAACAAGCATTCCATTTCCAATTTCACTGAACTTTTCACCCTTGCTGTAAAGGGTTGCTTTTTTAACTTTCTGGATTATCGCCTTCATTCTTCCTCTCCCGAATATAAAGCATAGCGTGCTCTTTTCTTTCCTTGCACAGGACAAATATTGAATTTTTTATAAACATTCACAATAATGCTGTTTCCAAGCCAACCAATCTTGTTTGTCATGCCTCTGCCATAGGTGTTCGTGAAAATTGGAGCAATCTTTGCATATAGCCTTTGCACAATTGTTTCAACTTCGCCAAACTCCTTCATGTTTTCATTATAACACAACTTTCAGAATTTGCACTAAAATTTCACTTATTTTTCACAGTTTTAAGCCCTAAATTGCAATTTTAAACCAAATTTATTTGCCATGCACTTAAACATTCACAAAAAGTGCAAAAACTTTATCTTGCAATAAAAAACCACCAAATATTTGGTGGTTTATAATTATTCTTCTTCGCCTGGTTGAAAAAATGAAAGTTGTTGTTGGCCTTGTTTTTCTTTCACATAAAAACCTGTTTCAACCTTTTTTAAAACAGTTGTTTCAAGTGGACTTGTTTGCTTTTCTGGTTCTTTTTGCATTTGAGGTCTTTGCAAGAATTTTTTATCCAGTGGAGGAATCAAATCAGAAACCGGAGTTCTTGAAAGTTCATCAAGGTGAACAAGCGAAACAAGCCATGCGCCAAGTTGCTTGTAACCATGAACAAAATCTTCATCACGTTGATTTTCTGCCATGATTTTCATCACGTCATGGTTCATTTTGTTTGTGCAAACAAACTCTGAAAGTTTTTGAGCAGACAACTTTATGTCTCCTGTCCAACCTGCTTCTGACAATTTATAGCGAACCATTGAGCGGAACATTCCAAGCATTTTTGATGTTACGCTGGTTTTATATTCGCGTGGTTCACGAAGATAATAATATTTGAAAGACGAAGACGATTCGTCATATTCTGGAAATGTTGGAATTTCGAGATTTCTTGCGCTGTTTCTTGCGGTTTCATAAACCTTGTCCGATGAACTGCGATAAAGATGTCTTGCAACAGTTGTTCTGTAATAACCTGCCTCATTTTCCATTTGTTTTATGAAAGCATTCTGCAAGTTTGCATATTTCACAAGATATTTAAAACGAATTTTTTTTGTTGGCTCGTCAAGAAGTGAATTCTCATAGAATCCAACATTGAAAAATGCTTTGTTGAATTGGCTATAATAGTTCGAAGCATTGTCTTTGAACCAATCAGAAGTTGAAAGTTTGTTTCGGTTGTTGTCACTTGTTTCGGTTTTAACAGCACATCGATTGAAAAGGTCAATCACAAAGCCTTGTTGCTCCATTGTAAGGTTGTCAAACTCCATATCTTTGATATAGTTTATCAAAATGCTCAAACGACGATTGGTCATGTCATCAATATTTTGAGCGTAAAGAAGTGGAATTTTTGTTTCAAACTCATCGATAACCTCGGTTGTGCATTCATTTTTAAGCCTGTCCATTGCATGGAGCATTGCAAAAAGTTTGTCATTGCTGAGTTTGTTTATGTCGGTTTTGAACATGTTTTCAATAAAGCCTGCAAACTCTGGGAAAGCGCTCGCAACATCAAACCCTTCATTCAAAAGGTCAACATAAAGGTCAACTTGTTTTTTAAGAACATCAGAAGAAACTCTTTGACCTGGGTCAAACATGATATAAAGTTTGCGTTTAAGCACAAAATCGCGCTTTGCAAAATCTGAACTTTTAATGAATTTTTTAACTCTGCGAAGATTCCATTCTCCCGAGTCGTCACTGTTCAAATAAAGGTTCAAACCTTTCACTCCGTCTGAAAGTTCAGACAATAAAATTTCTTGTGAATCCATATTCAACCATCCTTATATTTAATTGTACCTTTATTATATCACACCTGTCACCTTTTTTCAACCCCCAATATTGCATTAAAAAGGCAGAAAAAATGCAAAAGAAAAACCCACAAAAGTGGGTCTTTTTATTCTTCTCCAAGTTCGCTTTCTTCCAAAGATGAAACCGATTGTTTGATTTTGTCTGGTTTTCTTGTTTCAACAACTTGCTTTTCTTCTTGACGATGCAAAATATGTTGGCCTTTATTCACATTTTCAAGTCCTTTTGAACGCAAAAATTCTTCAACCATTTCCATGTCAAGAGATCTTCTTTCTCTGCTTGTTTGGATAATGTTTTCTGGCAAAATATAATCTTTAAGTGGAGCCATGTCGTCATCAATAACAACAAAATTGTTTTTCATCGTTTGGTTTTCTTTTTTTGCCATGTGCTTTTCAAAAAGCCTTGGAAAAAGTTTTGGTTCGTCGCCGAAATTTCTATTGCTGTCGTTATACATATATTCAGCAATTTTAACCCCGCGAGGCTTTTTCCAATTTATAAGATGAGTTCTGTGCAAGTCATATTTAAAAATATCAAACCCTTCTTGTTGCAAGAAACGCAAACATTCACACCAATCGGTTCTTCTGCGCGATGTGATAACAAGTTCGGCATCATATTTTTGCTCCAAACTATCCATCAATGCATAAACTGCCTGAATGCTTTCTGGATTAAGTTCAACAACAACCTTGTTTCTTTTGTGAAGGTCTTTCATGTCCCAAAGTGTTCCGTCAATATCAAGAAACACATAAAATTTTTCTCTCATATCTTTCTCCGTAAAAATGTGTAATCATTATATCCTATCCTCACGCTTTTTTCAATAGCAATTTTCATTTTTATGCAATTTATTTGATATAATTTTCAGCAATAAAATCCACTGCCAAGACTGCACATTTTATTAAACCAATCATAAAGATAATTCACATCGGCTCTATTTGTTTTTTGATTTTTCCTTTAAACAATTTTAAAAATAAGCATAAAAAAATATGCAGAAATTTCTGCATATTTTTTGTTTATTAAGCACCAATACCAAACAATGCTTTGAGAGCATTTTTCTCTTCTATTGAAAGAGTTTGGTTGTCAGTGATTGATTGTGCAATGTTGGTTTTTGATTCATTAGAAAGTTTGCTATAATCAAGGTTTCCAACTTTGCTGCCCGCTTTTGTAAGGTTATCTTTGATAACTGTTGATTCAGCAATCTTTTCAACAAGTTTGTTAGTTTCAGTTGTGTCAAGGTTAACTTGTGAATCTACACCGGCAGACATAACTTTGTTTGCAACATTATAAACTTCTGAAATTGCGTCGATATCTTTTTGAATGTCCTCGCCTTCTTTATATTCATAGTTTATAACAGAAGAAATTGTCTCTTTAACAACGCCAGCAGTTGTTTGGTCAAGTCCAAGATTTTTCATTGTCTCTTCATTGTTAAGAAGTTCATTTACGGTGTCTTTCAAAGTTTCGTTTTCTTTAAGACCATTTACAATGTTACCAATGTTGTCTGGTGTAATTTCGGTTGAAGCATTTTTAAGGTTTTTTGCAAGAACAAGTGCGTTTTGAATTGCAACAAATGTGTCTTCCATTTTTACGGTTGAATTTGTCCAAACCGCAGTCATTTTATCTTTGAATGTTGCAAGAACAGAAGCGTCGGCACCAACAATGAAATCTGAATCCATAAGTTTGGTCATAATTGAAAGTGAACCAGCAGACAAAAGTTGTGACAAACGAAGTCCGTCAAATGCTCTTCCAAGTGATGCAAAGTCAATGCTGTCAAGTGCGTCTTTTCCCGCATCGGTTCCCTTCTTGATTCCGTCATAAAGTTTCAAAACATTGTTGAACACATTTTGAAGAAGAACTTTTTCGGTTTCCCAGTTCACTTCGTTGCTCTTTAATGTAATTTCTGGGGCATCGGTAATGGCAAGTGCTTTATAAAGTTGATTCATTGCCATGTTGATAATGTCTGGCAAGCAATCTCCAAGAGTTTTGCTTTTGAGCGACAAATCAATAATGTCTGAAACAAGGTTTTGGTTGTTTTCACGAAGAAGAACTTCCATAATGTCGCCATTGTGTTTAACGGCTGTAACAATTCCAGATGAACAGCAAAGTTTCATAACGTCGATAGATGTGTCAACATCTTTTTTGATTTCATTTTTGTCGGTTTGTGTTGAAAGGTTAAGAAGAAGTGCATCGAACACGCGGTTTGTGCTTGCGTCTTGAAATTTTGGTTTTGGAATTCCGCAGAACACTCTGTTTTCTTCGGCAACAGTTGGGTCGCTCCAACGGCTTGCAGCCGCTGGAACAATTTCTGAAACAATTCCAGAAAGAACTGGTGATTCATAAAGTTTGTCAAAAGCAGATTTCAAACTGTCATAGGTGTTTGCGTCTTCAAGGTTGGCATCACCACCAATAAGTCCTGAAAGTCCAGGATATGCATCGGCAACAATTTTCATTTCTTTGCGAAGTTGAATTTCAAGGTCTCTGTCTTTTACAGTTGTGAGAGAGTCGAACATTGCAACAGACATGTCTGAAATTCTCACAGCCTTCAACACTTTTACAAGCCAAGTGTTGTCAAAAGCGTTAATATATTTCATTGATTCATCTGAAACTTCACCAAGAGTTGGGGCTTTTGGTTCGTTTGCCTCTTCGCCACCCGCTTCGGTTCCAGAACCCTCGCCATCAACATTATACACAAATCCAGAAGGAGTTTCTCCGCTTCCAGAAGAAGCATTTGCTTGTTGTTCTGCTTGGATTGCTTGCATAACTGGTCTTGTTGTTTCAACCATTCCAAAAATTGGAACCATCAAAACAATTGCAATCATGAAACCTTGAACAGTTCCAATCACTGCACCAATAAATTTGTGACGGTCTTTGTCTCCCATTTTCTTTTTTGAGAAGAAGATTCCGGCAATAATCCAATAGATAACCATTGAAACCCATTTGAAAATGAAGAAGAATGCAATGAACAAAACAACATTTGCAATCATTTGTGGTGCAAGAGTAATCACCTCTTCAAATGTTGGGCTCGACTCGATAAGCTCCTGAACAACAGGAATTTTTTCAAGCATGTCAATGATAAGGTCTCCAAGTGTGATAACTTGAACCCCATCAATATTGATATTCCACTTTGAAATATCCATTTTTAAAACGGCTTTGGTGATTGATGGAACCACAAAGAAAGCCAAAACAGTAACCGCTAAAAGAATAATAAATCTTACAAGCGATTTAGAAAAGCCACGGAACCAACCAAACAAGAAGCCCAAAATAATGCAAACCAAGAAAAGGCTGAGCACTATGGTAGGGATTAAACTTGCGTTCATAAATAACACCTTCCTATAAATTGATAATTCAATTATATATTATAAATTGAAAAATTACAATGATTTATGACCAAATTATAAACAAAATCAATAAAAAGTAATCAACATTTATAGCAAAAACAACTCTTTCAATGCTTTGTTTTTTCTGATTATTCAAACAAAAACAAATCCAATTTAAAAAATTCAAAAACAAACGCGCAAAAATTTCACACAAAAACGCAAAAAATTCGCTTTGTACATTTTGCACAAAAATTGTGCAACTTGCACATGTAAAAACAACCATGTTTCATCAACACCTCACTATTGACAATCTGCAAAATAGTGATATAATTATTTTATAATAAATAATGATTTTATGGAGGATACAATAATGGGACTTCTAAGTTGGCTTTCTGCTCTTGAGTGGCTTTCTGATCTTATCAATGATGACTCTCCAAAAAGAAAAGATTCAGATGGAACACAGATTTCAGACGCTGACAAAAACTATGAATTGGCAGTTGAATGTAAAGAAAAGAAAGAATATAAAGAAGCAATTGACCTTGCAGAAAGAGCAAAACATATATATAAAAATTTCAATCTGAATGATAAAATCAACGAATGCAATAGACTTGTTGACGAATGCGAAGACCTTATCGAATATGACCTTGGCACAAGCCTCATGTCAGATGGTGCAGATTATTGGGACAATGAAGAATATGACAAGGCAATCAGTTCTTATGATTCTGCCGAACGGCATTTTAGAGACGGAGGATTTTATTCAGAGGCAGACTATTGCAATAGATGTTCTTTCAAATGTTCAAGACTTGCAGATGAAGCAAGAGAACAACTCATAACCGACCAAATCAATTCAGCAGAAGAATATATAGCACTTGGTCAATTTGACAAAGCCAGAGAACAAATTGATTTTATCTATGATTGTGACACCTCAAATTTGTGCTCCTATATGTACGGAGAAATCAGTAAAGCCGAAGCGGCTGCCGAATATGATGACGATGAAGAAAATGATGACGATGACGATGAAGAATATGAAAAATAACAAGCAATAATAACAAATAAAAAATCCGCAATTTAAAAGAGAATTATCCACAATTCTCTTTTTTATATGAAAAACAAAAATCACTACACAGTTCAAATCCAACCCCGAACTTAAACAAAAAAAGAACCAATAAAATTGGTTCTTTTTTTTTATGGTTGCGGGAGTAGGATTTGAACCTACGACCTTTGGGTTATGAGCCCAACGAGCTTCCGGACTGCTCTATCCCGCGATATGGCTTTATTTCGTAAAGCGTTTATATAATACAACCAAAACGCACATTTGTCAACACTTTCTTTTAAAAAATATTTTATGAAACAGCAAGTGCCATGAAACAGATTATTTTTTAAAAAAATCTAAACAATGATGAAGATAATTTTAAACAATAAATTGCGCAATGGTTTTTGACAGCAACATTTGTTTTTGTGTTTTGCTATCAATAAGATTATATTCATATTTTGGCATGATTATGCATTTTAGTTTGACAAATGTTTTTGAAAAATTATATCATTAAAGAAATATAAGGAGATGCCTATGGAATTTGCTATTTTTGCAACCGTTTGTATGATAATGGTTGGTGCATTTTTGTTTGTAAGATGCACAAAAGGTGCAGGACCTCTTGCACTCGCTTTAAAATCTATTGCTTCGATTATTTTTGTTTTTGCAGGAATCTATGCAACATATAAAATTGGTCTTTCACTTGCAAACATGTTTATTGTTTTCGGTCTGATTCTTGCTCTTTTTGGAGACATTGTTCTTGACCTTAAAGTTGCATATCCAGAACAAGTGAAACCCTATCTCAACACAGGAATGATAAGTTTTTCTTGCAGTTCAGCAATGTATATTGTTGCAACAATTTTAATTTGGAATAGTCTCAAAAACTTTGTTCTTGCATGCGTTGGTTCATTTGCAATTGCGCTTCTCTTTGCCATTGTTGTGCTTCTGCTTGCAAAACCACTTAAACTTGATTTTAAAGGATACAAAGTTCAAACAGTTGTCTATTCAACCCTTGTTGCAATGGCAGGAATTTTGAGTTTGTTCATCAGTTTCTATGTTCCAGGATTTGCAATTTTTGCAGTTGGCGTTTTGCTTGTTCTTGTAAGTGACCTTGTTCTCAGCCTTATGTATTTTGGTGGAAAACAAGACAGCAAAGTGCTTTGCATCATCAACCATATTCTTTATTATATCGGAGAACTTATGGTTGTTGCATACCTTTTCTTCCAACTTGGATAAAGGCAAAATAAAAGAGCAGTTTACCTGCTCTTTTTTCTTTGTTTATTTTTCGTTGAAGAAATTTAAAACATCATTATAAACTTCTTTACGGTTTATTTCATTTAAAAGTTCGTGTCTTGCGTCTGAATAAAGTTTGATGCGTGCATTTTTACCCTTTTTGATATAAAGTCTATAAAGGTTTGTAACATCTTTTCCACAGTTTCCAACAGGGTCTTTGTCGCCAGCAATCAAAAAGATTTTTGTGTCTTTTGGAATGTTTTCAATGTTTTTGTTGAGTTTGACAAAGTTTTTGAACATGCTTTGATAAAAACTTACAGGAAAACTTTCGCCACAAAATGGGTCTTCTTGATATTTTTTGAACATTTCTTCGTCACGAGTGAGCCAGTTTCCATCTTTGAACTTTTTGCCATAACTTTTGAAACTCATATTTTCAATTGTTTTCGCCTTTTCATCTTTTTTCCCAAATGCAACCATTGTGTTTGCCAAAGACTTTGCCATTTTGAACAAAAACTTGTCGCCATAACCAGTTCCGCAAAGAACAAATTTGTCTGGAGTGAAGCAAACTTGCATCAATCTTTGTGTCACAAAAGAGCCAAACGAGTGACTGAAAACATAAATTGGAAGGTGATATGTTTTGTCGAGATAATCACAAATGATTTTTTGGTCTTCCAAAATTTCAGTGAAAATGTCTTCTTCACCATAGCCTTGTTTGTTTTCATAAACCAAAGACTTACCGTGTCCGCGAAGGTCGCTCACAAAAACGACATATCCGTTTTTGCAAAGAAATTCTGCAAAGTCTTGATAGCGTGAGCCATGCTCTTGCATTCCATGAATAATTTGAATGCATGCTTTTGCTTTTTTCTCTGGCTCGAAAATATAACAGTTGAGTTCAAGGTCGTGAAAACCTTTAAGTTTGAAGTTTTTCATATTTCTCTCCTTTAATATTGTGTGCAAAGTCCGCCTTTTTATGAAAATAGTATAGCAGTTTTGAAAAGTTTTACAAAACAAAAAATTGCAATAAAACAAAAAATTGAATATCGGCAAAAACTTTTGTTTAAAAATATTGACAAAGCCACCGAAAAAGCCTATACTAAAATGGCTTTCAGCAAAATGCAACCGTAGCTCAGCTGGATAGAGCATTCGGCTACGAACCGAAAGGTCGGGGGTTCGAATCCCTCCGGTTGCACCAAAAAAATAGCGACACTATGCGTGTCGCTATTTTTTTTGAGAAACCAACCGCCATGGATTATGGTTGGTGGGATAAATCGCCCATGGCGCACCAAAATGCGAATTCAATACGAAATAAGGTGCGAAAACCCTTATTTTACCGTATGTTTCCATATTGTATCGCCCTTTATATTTTTGCAAAAAAAATAACTGTAAAGAAATTATTCTTTACGTAATTTCTTTACAGCCCCTTACAAGTGAAAAAATTATGTTTAATAAGTTTATTTCATTTTATAGTAATATGAAAATACCCCATTAGTTGATGTATCTGCTTTTTCTATGAAAAGTTTGAACAAATATTGATTTGTCGAAGTGCTAAATTCATATCTAATTTCAAAAGTATAAACCGAGTTTTTAACAAAATATCCTTCTTTGTCTGTTTCGTGGTTTGTAACATAATAAAATCTATAAAGTTTACTTGGATTATTACCAAAATAATCGCCTAATGAGTTGCTTTGTTCCAAGATATACCATGTTTCATTTTCGCCATACATCACACCGTGATTACCAGAGATATGTCCAAAATATCCATTATAATTAGTTTTAAAATAGTTTAAATAAATTTCTGCATTTTGTTGTAATAAGTCTACATTATCACAAGGTTGCGAAAATGAGTAACCATCATTAAACCAAGCATCACTAGAAGAAATCTCTCCGTTAAGACCAGTTGGCGCTGTTAAATTAGATAATCCAACTGCCGACAACTCGGCTTCGGTAAACCATTTAGAACTATCGTGTAAGCCACTATTTCCACCTAAACCACTATTTCCATTATCGCCACAAGCGGTCAAGAAAAACATTGCTGGAATAATTAGCAATACTGTCATTATTAAACTATAAATTTTGTTTTTTGTTTTCATATTTTCTCTTTTATATAACCTCAATTCGTCAATCTATGCTTTTTATTATTTCTTAAAAATCAAAATAGCCTTTGCTCCAAGCGTGATTGTTGTGGAAATTAAAACATATCCTTCTTTTTCCATTTCGTTACACTTGTCTTCAATTTTCTTTGCCATCTTCTTTGCCACGGGTGTATAGCCTATTAGTTCAGTTTTATATATTTATTTTTTCCTTTTTATTGTTTATTTTAAAGTTTAAAAACTTATTAAATGAAGATGTAATAATATTAAGGATTATTTGTGAAGAATTCTATCCTTTCAGTTGAAACACTTGCTCTCACTTTGATTGTAAATCTGCTTGCTTTTGTTTCACCATCAAATTCATATTGTTCTTTTGTTACAACAACATCTGAGTTCGAAGTAACAACATCTGAGTTCGAAGTGCTGTCAACTTTTACAACAACTCCTCCAATGCGAACAAATTCATAATCAACTTCACTATAAAAATCAATTGTGAAAGTTAAATATTCATTTTTTAAGAAATACACGTTTCCGCCGTTTGCTCTTCCAACACACTTGTCTTGAATCAACTTGGCAGTATCAATAAAGCCATGTTGTGAAGAATTTTCAACTCCATTCATTTCAATTTTCTCAACAATTCGATAATTTTTTTCTGTAACTCTATCCATTGTTTTCAAAAGTTCAAGTGCGTTTGTTGAAACAATATAACATTCGTGTTCAAAGTTATAATTATAATATTTATCAAATTCAATCTCAACATATGAGCCATCTGCACTTCTTTGTGCTTGTGTTCCAGCAAGATCAAAAGTTAATTTATCATAAAAGTTTTTATAATTTTCATCTGCATATTTTAGGAAATCAATTTTAAGTTTTGGAAGATTTGTTCCTGTGAAATCTGAGAACTTGATAACACCTTGAATATATTCATCTCCTGAAGCTTCGGCACGAGTTTCGCCATTCACTGAAAGAGTGAATAAATCTTTATTCATTGAAACCTTATCCCAGTCATGAACAAAATCAACCATATATTCTTCTTTAACTTCGTCATGAATTGTAATTGTGTTATTTTGTGAAAATCTGATTGTGTGTTTATAACCGTATTTTTGGTTTTCTTCATCAATAATCTTTTCAACCTGCTCTTTATAGCCAATTCCAGTATTGCCGTCAGCATTATGAATGCGAACACTATTTTGTTTTTGAATTGCAAAATCGTATGCACCAACTGTATAAATTGAAACTGTAATTGGTGTATCATAGTTTATTTGAGCAAATGAACTTCCAATATTTTTAAATTCTTCAAAACTCATCTTTCCTTTTTCAAGTCCAAATAAATCATATCTGTCAATTTCAACCATGATTCTGTCATGATAGCTTGGATACGACATATCTCCAACTGCAAGACTAATGTTTGCAACTTTTGGCGCAACAGCCCCAGCAAATGTGATTGTAAAATCTTTTGTTGGTGTGAAAGTTGCTTTATAGGCATATTCGCCTTCTTCTTCTGTAATAGTGAGCTCTTCACCATTGCTTAAAACTTTCAAAGTTCCAAGGTTGTATCCTTCTTCAATAAAAAATCTAATTTCAGCGCTGTCGCCATCTGTCAAAAATTTTCCTTTACTATCTGAACCATAGCCACCAGTTGTATTTTGAACTGTCACTTCTGAAACATGCAAAGGAAGAGCGTCAACTGTGAAATAGTAATATTTTGGAGCCTTTTTCCCACATGCTGACAATAACAGAAATGTTGGTATAATAGCAAATAATATAAAAATAGCCAATTTATAAATTTTTTTCTTTAACATAATGATTCTCCCAATTTATAAATTTTTATTTTAGTTTTTTGTATAAGTTGCACTTGCTGGATATTCTTTATAGATATAAAGATTATAATTGCCAGCATCGGCACCTGAAAGTTTTACAATTTCATTTTCGCCATTTACATAATCTTTTTCATCAAGAACAAGTTTAATTACGGAATCTGTTGGCCAATCAAATGTTTTTTCAATTTGAAGAGAAACTGTTTCTCCTTCTATAATTCCGAAATTATATGCATCAAGATTTATTAAACTAAACCCATCGTTTAAGTCATTGATTTTTAATTTTCTGTTCTTTGTGCTGTCAAGAATGATTGTTTTTTTTGTTCTAACAATCTTGAAAGTGCTTTCATCAAATTTATAATTATCCAAAACTGATTTATCACTTTTATTTGTAAAAATTCTAGCACTAGAAGATTGAGTTCCAACGTTTTTGTCTGCAAATGTAATCTCTACTTGAATACTATCACTAGTTAAACTGTTATTTTCTCCTTTAAAAATATAATCTTGAAACGTGTTTGTTCCGTTATAATAAGGATTGATATCTTTCAAAACCTCATTTAAATCTAATTTTTCAATAGTATATTCAACAATTTTAGAAACGGATTTATATGTCGAAGTTGCTGGAACAAGAATTTTTACAAGATAGATGCCAGCATCCTTTGGGGCATCCGCCGTAAATTCATTTTCTGTATCTTTCAATTTGTATGAGACCGAAGCAGTTCCATATGTGGTAGTAAAATCAACATTTTTAATTAGCGCTTGTCTTTTACCATTGTATGTTTTTGAAATTTTATTTTCACATACAATATTGTTTTCAGCAAAAGTTCTTTCAAAGCCACAAGTGTCACAAGTTGGGTCGGTGTCGTTTGAATAATCATGTTTTTTGTATTCGCTTTTTTCTGTGCAGTTCTTGTCAGTGCATTCATGCCAGTGGTATTCGGTATCATGAGACCATTCACTTGCAAAAGAATGTTTATGTCCACCGCAAGCGGACAAGACAAACATTGCAGAAAGAATACAGCAAAAGGACAAAACAAATGTCCAAATTGATTTTCTTTTTGTCATAATATTCTCCTTTTTGTTTTTTTAGTTGCATAAGTGGAGTAAAATTTTGAGTATCTCTGCAACTACTCAATTATATACTAACACAAAATATTCAAACTTGTATATAAATTTTCACAACTTAGATAAAAAACTTTACAAAATTTTATAGGTTTTATTATTTTCGTTGCGAATTTTTGCAATTTTATTATTTTTTTACTAAATTATTTCTTACCTTTTCAAGTTTGAATCTGAACATTTCCTTTTCTTCTGGTGCGCTTATTCTTATAAGTTTGTATCCCTTTTCTGACAAATATTTTTCCAATATCAATAGATTTGGATCTTCTTTAATAAGTCCACTGAAATAGATATATTCACTTTTTTCAATTTCCTTCGATCTTCTACCTTTAATATTTTCTTCAAAAAAATCAACTGCAACCTCTTCTCCAAATATCATATTCACCCTCTCCTCATATCTCAACTTTATCAAAACTGCATTTGCAAAATCAAAGGAATACACACGCTAAAAAAACATTTATACACTTTCCACAAACTTTCAAATAAAAAAAAGACATTAGCATTTCTATCAAAATTTTAACATTCTATTTGAAAAGCATTATGTACAACATGCACAAAAAGCACACAACGTCAACTTTTATTTTCACTTAAAAACGTTATGTATAAATTGCACAAAAACATTCATAAAACCAAACATTCTGTTATTTGTCTTCTCTCCAATTATAATATGTACAAATTGTACATATATAATCACTATTTCACTCAAAAATTCATATGTACATTTTTTACAAATTCTACTCTTTCCTACAATATACCTATTCTGCGTAAAATAAAGATAGTGCATAATCAGATGTTTTAAATTTGCATATATAAATGATAAAATACCCATTCATTTATCAAATAAAACTATATGTACAAATTGCACAAAATTTGTGCATGTTGCACATATCATAAAAAACATCAAATTCGTAACTTTAATCAATTTTCAAAAAAAAGACGACAGAGTTGTGTCGTCATTTTTTTTGGTGACCCCGCCGTGAGTCGAACACGGGACTGAAACTTAGGAGCAATGGAAAATTATAATTTTAATCTATTTAATATCAAAAATCGCAATTATTTTGAAAAATATACTTAAAATTGTGTATTATTCTCACTAATTTGTCTAACTTTTGCCTTCTAAACACAAAACCTTTGAAATCTACGGTGCACAAATGGTGCACTTTTTCAAAATTTTATGGTTTTGGTGCATTTTGACAATTTTAGTTTTTGAAAATAGGATCATCTTTATAAATTGTTTTCTGTATCTCAATTATATCTTCATCTTCTGTATTAAACAAAAGTGGAGAAATGATTCTTTCTAAGAATTCATGAACATCATTATCATCAATAATTCCGTAAACTTGATTGTTATAACGAGCAATGTTACATATCCCCGATATCTGTTGTTCATTCCAATCTGAATATTTAGCCATTTTTGCAATTATTCTGTGTGTTTCTGCAAAAGAGCCGCATTCTGCCAATTCTTTTATTAAATCATCTTGTTTTTTATATGTTGTTAGTTTAATGTCGCTTATATGTTTGCTAAAAAATTCATTTAGATTTTCATAAAAATATATTTTAGAATGTTTTTTTGTTGTCCATTCATTTTCAAGATATTGATTTAATCTATTTTTATCTAAAACCGATTTATAATCTTTGTCGTCACTTATAAAAAATAGGTCTCCAGAATCATATTTAGTTAATAATGTTTCCCAATTTATTGCATCTCCGCATTTATTATCTTTCCCTGGCGGATTACCCAAAATTCTAAATCTCAATATTGCATTATCGAGAATCTCTTGTGATGTTTTCAACGAAGTTGACAATTCAAACAAATCTTTAATTAAAATATCTTGAGGAAGTTTTTGTGCAATAATATCTTCTTCAATCTTTGTTTGAATATCTGTATTAGTTTCTTGAAGATCTTTTAATCTTTTTTTGAAAGTTGAAAATTCTTTACTATACCCCTGATACAATACTGGAATATTAAAATTTATATTTTTAGTTTTATCTATAACTTCATGTAATTTGTTTTCCCTATTTCTAAAAACTTCATCCTTTATCTGTTCAGTTAATATTATATTCACTTCTCCATTTGCAATACATTCTTTAATCTTCCCAAATTGTTTTAAATCATTACTAGAAAAAGAATATAGCGATAACCAAATTTGTGCATCAATAAAAAGATTTATCATATGTTTCTCCTATAAATGCATTATAGCACATTCTATATCGAGAGTAAATATCTATGGTAAATTAAGAGAACAACTTTTTACAAATGTTATAAGTAATCTCAATAATACGGTCAATTTGCAGGTTTACAAGTTGACCTTTTTCTATGTCTAAATTAAAATACTCTCGCCATTTTTCTTTTGAAAAGTCTTTTACGAACTCATCTTCTAATTCGCAAATTTTAGTTAATTGCAGTTGTTCTTCTGCACTGAGTTTTTCGTTTTCTAGAGTATCTTTTACTAGTTGTAAAACGTAGCTCAACTTTTTCACCTCCATTTGAAATTATAGAAACATATTTGGCATAATCTTTGCCATCGCTGTAAACCAAAAGCATAATGTCACTATGTAAACAACAAAACATAATTACATGAAAACAGCCTTTGTTATCAATACACATTTCGTGCTTATATTTGGCGATATTAGGGTTATCATCTAGCAAATGTTTCTAAAATAAATAAAATAATCTTTTGCCAAATATACCACTCTTTCAACTACATACTTAGCCACAAATCCTTCACTCCGATCAATCTTGTTTCTTGCTAATCTTGCATTAGAAATATCACAAACAAATCTCGCTTTCATTTTATCTACTTTACCTCCTAAAGAGTAATCAATGGTTTGACTCATGGTGTTCACACCAATCAATGGATTGTCTGCAAGCCTCCTAAGGGTTAAATCTATCTTAGTTTAAAAAACATCTTTGCAAATATTGTAGGTATAAATGATATTTTCTTCTATATCTAGATTGTGAAATTTGTATATACTTGACAACAATTCATCAAACAGATACTTTTGATCAGCCGACAAGGTTTCAACGAAATCAGCCTTAATGTTTTGAATATCAATGGTTTTCCTAAAATATTCTTGCGAGTTTTTGAAACTCATATTTACAAGTTCAACAATCTTTTTCATAACCCACCTCCAAGGTGTTTGTGTTTTGCCGTAAATATTTTTCTTTTGCAAGTCATTTAAAGAAATATAATAAAAAATATCATATTCTCTCCAGAAAGATGAGAAAAACTCAGCTATCTGGAGAAAACAATATCAAAAATAGTTGATTTTCTCCAGAAAGTGTGATAAAATTCAGCTATCTGGAGGAAATAATATGGTTATCACTAGCCAACAATTAAGAGAATATTATAAGAACCTAGCCGACCCTAAAGCTAGAATTGCAAGAGATATAAAAAACGGAAAATTATTTCCTTTAGTTAAGGGAATATACGAAACTGATCCAAATGCTTTTGCTCCATATTTGGCACAATTTATATACGGGCCATCTTATATATCGTTTGATTATGTTTTGCATTACCAAGGACTAATTCCAGAAGCGATATACAAAACTGTTACTTGTGCGACATATAACAAGAAGAAGATTAAAACTTATACAAACAAATTTGGAACGTTCATTTATAGGGATGTTCCAAATGCGGTATTCAGTTTAGGTGTTAATGTTATCAACGATGGCGCTTATTCATACCAAGTTGCGACACCTGAAAAAGCACTTTGCGATAAACTATACACAATATCTCCTGTAAAAAGTGTAAAAGAATTAAAAGCGTTATTATTTGAAGATTTAAGAATCGATGAAGATAGATTTTGTAAACTTAATAAAGAAGATATCTTGAAGCTTGCACCACTTTATCATTCAAGTAATCTAAACTATTTGGCAAAATTTATCAAAGGAGAAAAATAAATGCAACAAGTACTAAGTCAAATGTTATCTAAATATGAAATAAACAATATTGAAGATAAGAAAAATGCAATAAAAGAAGTTGTTCAAGAGATTGTTCTTTGTGGATTATCTCGTGGCGGATTTTTTAAAGAAGCCGCATTCTATGGTGGCACGGCTCTTAGAATATTTTATAACTTGGATAGATTTAGTGAAGACTTAGATTTTTCACTAGTGACACAAGATCCAAACTTTGATTTAACCAAATACTTTCCTTATATCGAAAATGAAACAAGGTCTTTAGGGCTTGATTTCAGCGTACAAGAAAAAATTAAATCCATAGATTCAAATATTAAATCAGCCTTTCTTAAGGGAAATACAAAAGAACACATAATGACCTTTTATGAAAATGGAGATGATACAAAGTTTATAAGCAAAGATGAACTAATAAGAATTAAGTTCGAGGTAGATATTAACCCTCCAGTAGGTGCAACTTATGAAACAAAATTTGGCTTATTACCTTCACCATACCAAGTTAAACTCTATGACCTGCCATCATTGTTTGCAGGCAAAATTCATGCATGTTTATGTAGAAACTGGAAATCGAGGGTTAAAGGTCGAGATTTTTATGATTATGTATTCTTCTTGTCTATTGGAGCAAAAGTCAATTTGCATAACTTAAAAGCAAAGTTAGTTCAATCAAAATTTATTGATGAAAATTTTGATTTTACAATTTATAATTTGAAATCATTACTCAATGAAAGATTTGAAAATCTTAATATAGAACAAGCAAAACAAGACGTTTTGCCGTTTGTAAAAGACAAGACAAAACTAGATATTTGGAGCGTTGAATTTTTTAAGGAAATTACTAAAACATTAAAAGCTATATAAGGAGAAAATTATGTCAAAAAGTCATTATAAATTTATTGATTTATTTGCTGGTGCAGGCGGTCTTTCTGAAGGCTTTTTAAGAGCCGGTTTTTCTCCTGTTGCACATATAGAAATGGATAAGGAAGCTGTAAACACTCTTAAAACAAGAATGGCTTATCATTACCTTTTAAATAATCATAAAATAGATATTTATAACAATTATTTAAAAAATATTATAACAAGGGATGAATTGTATAAAAATATTCCTCAACAAATATTAGATATATGTATGTGCAAAACGATTTCAAAAAAATCTTTACCTGAGATTTACAAGGGAATTGACAATATTTTAAATGGCGATTCAGTTGATGTTATTATTGGAGGTCCTCCTTGCCAAGCATACTCCCTAGTTGGCAGGTCAATAAAATCAGCACAAGATAAGGTAAAAATTGAAAACAATGAAAAAATATATATCAACCATATTGGCAAGTCTTGCTATGGTATCTTGTGTAGATACCGTACTCTTGCCTGATGACAAGACTGTTGACCAGGATTTCTGGAAAACAAAGTCGGATGTCAACCAGATGGTGCAGGGCGCATATAAGTCTATGCTTTCAGCTGATGTTATGAGCCGACTCATTGTATGG
>ERZ857629.748-NODE-748-length-41776-cov-7.810527_pt1 | contig 41776 bp, 37 predicted proteins | sample MGYA00519700_ERZ857629 | MGnify/ENA primary metagenome ERZ857629 (study PRJEB31778, sample SAMEA3449351) | human gut metagenome | biome: human gut; feature: human-associated habitat; material: faeces | place: United Kingdom | collected 2010/2012 ... | reverse complement strand
CAGTGGGGCTGCAAGAAATACATGAATATGAAGCACTTGGAGGCGGCTCTGGACGACGTCTCCGTTGCCGGCTGACTTCACTCAGCCGGAGCCTGCATAAATCTTGACGGGACCTTGCTTTCTCTCCTCTCGCTTTTCGCCTCCTTACGCACCGATTTAGGGTATAGAAAAAGGAACTGGAAAAAGCGCTTTCTTCACTGCACTTTTTCACAGCCCCTTTGGCGATTACAAATATTTAACCTTCGGCTCAATTGCTATGTTTTACGATTGCGATGAATTGATCGGAACCCAACTTCTAGATTTAGAAGAACGTAAAGCAGCATCGGAAAGTAGCATCTGGCGATAGCCAGCTTCAAACGTGGGAAACAAAGGCTGTATGCTACTCTGTGTGCCATGGTTTCGAATGTGTTCATAAAACTGTATAAATAATTGCTTTGATGTGTCAGGATAGCCTTCGTTATGTCCTCCTGGTAAATTTGCAATTGCTCTTGCAGTCGGCAACAACAAAGAAGGATCCTTCATTACAATTTCGTTGTTGCCATCGCGTCTTCCAATCCAGAGTTCATTTGGCCGTTCACTGTCAAATACAGCCGTTCCTTTCTCACCAACAATTTCAAAATAAACGCGATTTTTCCGACCCGGAACGGTTTGACAAAGTGTAACAGTTCCGGGAACTTTTCCATCAAAGCGTAAGAGCATAGAGGCGTAATCTTCGTTTTTGACTACAACATCGACATAATCTTCGCTTGCATTTACTTTGCTTGAATAAGTTTCAACTCGATGCAAAGGTTTTTTGCGAATTTCATGAACAATTTCGAAATCTGCACATAGCGAAGAAACACGCATATTCGTCATGAACTCAGCAGCATCAAACCAGTGGGTACCAATATCTGAAACAACTCTTGAATATTCGGCATACTGGGGGTCCATTCTCCAGTTATAGTCCGTATCTTTTACAAGCAAATCTTGGTAATAAGCACCGCTAATCATTAGAAGTCTTCCTAAGTCTCCGTTTTTTATCATTTCTCGAGTATGATGGATTAGCGGATAGTAGCGTACATTTAAATGAATCGCATTAGCAAGTTGTCTTTCTTTTGCTATCATCATCAGTTCATATGCTTCATTAGGTTTCAATGTAAATGGCTTTTCGCATACAACATGTTTATTCGCAAGTAGAGCGGCTTTTGTAATCTCGTAATGCAACGAAGTAGGGGTACAAATGTGAACTACATTTATATCAGGGTTAGCAATTAATTCTGTCCAATTTCCATAGGCATATGGAATATTTAAAATATTTGCCCATTTGTTAGCCTCTTCTTGGCAGTATTCAGAAATAGCCATAACATTGATTCCACTTATACGGCGTAGTGATTCAATATGCCATCTGCCAATAAAGCCAACCCCTATGACGCCAACATTAATTGTGTTCATTCTATTTTTCTCCTTTTCGTCTTAAGATAATCATAAAATAATACAAACAAACGTCCTTAATTTGTATGTAAATGTGCAAAAACATACAAATATAGTGCCTTTATATGGCGAGATGCTTCTCCTCAATAAATTGAACAACATCATCCTGTTTAGGCATGGATGGTTGCCCTCCTTTTTTTGTTGTTGTAATCGAAGCTACTATATTTGCAAAGCACACTGCTTGTTTAATTGTATAGTTACGTAGTAATGCTACTGCAAAAGCAGCCGCAAATGAATCGCCTGCTCCGGTTGTGTCAACGGCATTTGCGGGAATACTGTCTATATGAAAAGATACATCTCCGTTGCTATAATATACGCCCTTGCTTCCTAATGTTAGCAAAAGGTTTTTCACACCTTTTTTATGCAAGACATCACCAACGTAAGAACACCATGTCGCCATAGTCATATTATCTCGACTTATACCGCTATAGAACTCAGCCTCAGTTTCATTTGGTGTAAAAAAATCTGCAAGAGAAAACATACGCTCATCAAAGTCGTGAGGCGGGGCCGGGTCAAAAATAGTAGTTATTCCTGCAGATTTTGCGATAGAAAGTCCTCTATATACCGTCTCCGCAGGTAATTGACACTGAGTCAGGAACACATCAGCTGATTCAATAATTACTTTGACCTGTTCGATATCTCTGGGTGTGTATTTTTCATTTGCCATAGAAGCTATCACCAAAGCATTAGTTCCATCATTAGCCACATGAATACAACAGGTGCCGGTTGCAACGTTAGGTTCAATTTTTATAAAGTCAGTATTGACTCCATATTCATTAAGTTTTGAAAGTAAAAAATGTCCTCTTTCATCATTGCCAACGCAGCCAAGAAGAGATACATCTGCGCCAAGTTTTGCAGCTTGTACGGCTTGATTTGCTCCTTTCCCACCAGGAAAAAAACCGATATCATATCCGATTACTGATTCTCCAGCTCTAGGCAGACGATCTGCGCAGGCAATACAGTCATACAGCAAGTCTCCTAAAACAACAATTTTAGCATTAGGTTGCATATCACACCTCCCAATTTGTGATGCTTGCAAGTTAAAAGATTTTTCTTACAGTGTTGGTCCGGTATTAATGTGATGCCAACTGCACACATGCACCAGCCTCAATTGTAGCTACAACATTAGCATCATCTAATGAATCAGTTACAACCTGATCAAAAGCGCTTAATGAATCTACCACAAATGGATAATCAACCCCAAATTTTTTACTTTCTACAAGAAGAAATTTCTTCGCGCTTGCTTTCATCATACTCTTTTTGACAAGCATTTGCTGATAGTCAATAACTGTTACTCCGGTAGGCCATGAAACCCCGTTCGAACTAATGAAGCAATAATCGGCATGAATGTTTTCTAGTTCTTGTACGGTAACACGTCCAGATGTTGATCCTAGGTATTTAGACATCACTCCCCCTAATAAACAAACTGTAGAATGCGTACTTTTCAATAGTTCATTTGCAATATAAATCGAGTTTGTGATTATTGTTACCCTAAGCTGTTTGTCTCGAATTTCTTTAGCTAAATAAAAACAGGTTGACGAGTCATCTATGATAATTGTTGCCCCTTCAAATATGTACTTAAAAGCGGTTCGTGAAATTGCAAGTTTGCATTCTTTGTTTTCGTTTAAACTACGACGAATATCTTTTTTAAAAAAAAGATCTGATGTTTGTTTCGCACCTCCATGAACTCTACGCAACACACCAATTTTTTCGAGCATACATATATCAGAACGTATAGTAACTTCCGAAACAGACAAATCGGCAGCAAGGTTTGAGACATAAATATGGCCGTTTCGATCAAGTTTTTCTAAAATATAATCAATTCGCTCTTTTCTTGATTTAGGTTTCATTTTCATATTTTTTCATATAGCTGAGTTCTGTTTTTCCTTCTGCCACTGCCTTGTCCCGGGTCTTTTTCATGGATTGGAGGGGGGGGGCTTTAAATCCCGGCACCCATGTGTGATCTTGACTGTATTGCTCAACACCGGTTAGCTCTCGCAGCAAATGACCGTTACAGACTACATGTGTAACATCTTTGTACTTCCAGTAGGGCGACCAGCAGTCGTGTACAGCAACACCATCGAGCTTATTGAGCACGCCATAATCCTCCATGCCAGCCTGGTCGCGTTTCGTGTTGATCGTTTGGTAGGTCAACTCCTGAGTGGATGAGTTATGAACCTTTACAATAGCCATAAATCCATCTCCTTTGATAGTGTTATGCTTTACATTATTGCATCACTATCTTGTGGATCCGTCAATATTTTTACAATTTGAAAAAGTGAATCTATACTGTCTGAGGGGGTCTGAACAGTTACAATGTATCTTAATAACCCTCTACAATTTTTATACCTTTGCTAGTGCCCATTCTAATGGCACCTGCTGCAATCATCATATCACAGATTTCGCGATTATTTATTCCTGTTGATGCCTTCACAGAAAGTCTATCACCAACGACAGATTTCATCAGTTTTATGTCCTCGACGGTTGCTCCTCCAGAGCCGAATCCGGTTGATGTCTTAACAAAATCCGCACCTGCTTTTTCTGCTAACTCACAGGCAATAACCTTCTCCTCATCGGTTAGTGCGCTTGTTTCAATAATTACCTTAACTATAGCAGTCGGATGCGAAATGTTGACGACTGCACGAATATCATTATACACATACTCTAAATCTCGGTCCTTTAATGCGCCTATACTAATTACCATATCAATTTCATCAGCGCCGTTTTGAATAGCCTCCCGCGCCTCTTCCACCTTAATATGGGTAGTGTTTGCGCCCAAAGGGAAGCCAACAACACAACATGTTTTAACGCCGCTCCCTTTGAGTTGTTCGCAAACATATGCTACATAAACAGGATTAATACACACACTGGCAAACTGATATTGTTTTGCTTCGTCACAAAACTTTTTTATGGTTGCTCTGGTTGTTTCTGGCTTCAACACCGTATGATCGATGTATTTCGCATATTGTTTGTTATAGTCATTCATTGTTGCAATACTCCTTTTTTATTTATTAGACTTTGGTTTCTCTATAAAACTTAGCTTTGGTAGCAAGACTTTTTATTGTTTTCTCATCTATTTGGAGTGTATTCTCCATCGGATATACTCTCCCCAAAGCTTCATATTTGTAACGACCATACTGATGAAACGGTAATAATGTCCGTTTTTCAATATTTAGTGCATTTAGGAATGTCGAAATCTCATTCAATGCTATTACATTATCATTGAATCCTGGAATCACCGGCACACGCACATGAATGTTTGCACCAGCGTCATTTAAAGACTTTAAGTTAGTTAAAATTTGCTCGTTACTTACGCCGGTCTGTTCCTTGTGAATTATTGGATCCATATGTTTGATATCAAAGAGAAACAAATCTACATACTCTTTTATTTTTTCAAAACATTCCCATTGTACATTTCCAGCTGTTTCAATTACAACACTGATAGAAGCGTCACGACACATTTTTAAAACCGCAAGTAAGAAATCCGTTTGCATTAGCGGCTCACCACCAGAAAATGTTACGCCTCCATCACGCTGATTATAAAAAGGTATGTCCTTTTCAATTTCTTTGAACAAACTTATCGCGTCAATTTTTTGAAGTTTTACCGACAATGCCCCAGAAGGACAAGTCTGAGCAATTGTAATTTGTCTTGATGACGGGATCAGTTCTCGATGTATTTTTAAAGCTTCTTCGTTGAACTGTAACTCATTGGCAGTGGTTATACTCATGCATTTTTTACACTTGATACACCGAGAAGGTGTATAGAACAATCTTGGCTGTAGGTCCCATGATTCCGGATTAGAGCACCAGTTGCAACGCAAGGTACACCCACTTAGGAAAACGGTGGTGCGTATTCCTGGTCCATCATGCAGAGAAAATCGTTGAATGTTGAAAATATAACCTATGTTGTTCATATACATTGCTTTATGATAGAATTCCGTATTCTGTTCTGCTGATAATTTCATTCTGTATATCACGATCTAATTCTACAAAAAATGCACTGTATCCAGCAACTCGCACAACAAGATTCCTATACTTTTCGGGTTCAGCTTGAGCGGCAAGAAGCTTTTCCCTGGAAAGAATATTAAACTGTATATGCATACCTCCTAAATCTAAATATGTTCTAATAAAATCTACAAACTTTATTCTTTCTTCCTTGCCTTTTAATAGGGAGGGAAGAAACTTCATATTATAATTGACCCCATTTGTTCCCTTGTATTGTGGAATACTTGCTACCGATTTTGCAGCGGCTGTCGGACCGGACACATCCATATTGTGCTTAGGAGAGATACCTCCGTCTGCAAGGGGTGTACGAGACAACCTGCCACTTGGCAAAGCTCCCACTTGTTTACCTAGAGGCGTATTAGACGATAAGCAAAATAATCCGGGTCGGAAATGGCCGCCGCGAATGGTGGGTTTATCCTCTAGATATCGACAGTACTTTTCGACAACCCACGCAACCATTTCATCGGCCTGTCTTTGGTCATTGCCATATTTGGGCACTTGATTTAGCAGATATTGGCGCATATTTTGATCTTTATCAAAATTATCTTTAAGAGCTATTTCTAAATCTTTAAGGGCTATCACCTTATCTTCAAAGACAGCTTTTCGTATCGCGGTTAATGAGTCCGCGACATCTATCGCCCCAACTCCTTGAATCCCAATATAGTTGTATTTTGCACCACCATGCGTACAATCTTTACCTTGTTCTATACAACCATCAAGCAGAAGCGACGAAAAGATATGTTGCCCATAATCTCCGATTAATTTCTCAGTGCAATTTAACGAGCACATCATTTGCGACGCAAAATATTCCATTTGCGCACAAAAAGCATCACAGATCTGCTTAAAAGAAGTAAAAGCGGCAAGATGACCGGTATGGAGTCCTAATTGTTCGCCAGATAGTGGGCATTTGCCATCGAACAATGCGAGTTCAAAGCATTTAGCCAAATTAAAGAAACCAGCATTTGTGCTCCCCATCGTATTCCCGGTTCCAGTTGGCTCTACACAGCCAACAATTGCATAATTAAGGGCCTCTTCTTCACTCAACCCATCTTTCATTAGATTGTTCACTATAATATCATCATTAAAGAAAGGCATCTTCCCCCCTTCTTTTTTAACCAAAATCTCAACTACTCTTTCAATAAATTCATTTGGTGTTTTTGATGAAATACGAATGCTAGTATTTGGTTCCGAATTGAATACGCTTTCTTCTGCATCCAAGCAAACATAGGAAAAATCGCAAACGGCACTTTCTCCATTTCCATTTAATCCACCCAATGCGATACTATTCGCAGTTGAAAATCCTCCATTGTTTTTTGCACTTGAAAATGCGCAGGCCTTAATAATATCACTATGTTTTATCCAGAGGCATTCAAGAATTTCTCTAGCTTCTTCACGACTTAGTATCCCGGCAGTAACTTCTTTTTCATAGTATGAACGAAAGAGTTGATCAACGCGTCCACCAGAAATTGAAGATCCATTTTGACCACAATAATCTATTAATATTGTAAACCAAAAAGATTGAACAGCTTCAAAATAAGTGTCAGCCTTTTCGTAAGGAACTTTGCCGCAATTTTGAGCAATCATTAATAATTCCGTCTTTCGGCGCGTGTCGTTACAACCCGCGGCAAGTTCAGATGCGAGATCAGAATAACGTTTCTGAAAAGTTTTTACTCCGTCAATACAAATAAGTGCAGCCTGGTAAAATTGTAGTTTCTCAGCATAATTGACATCCAAAACATCCAACTTGCTAATCATCTCTTTAATGTCTTTTTCTATTCCAGAAAAGCCGCGTTTGAGTATTCGTTCCACCCCGGGTAAATAATGCCCGTGACCGCTACGTGTTCTACTAATTGGATTAAAAACTCTATAAGGCGTTTCGATTGCTTCTAAAATCGATTGGCTAAAATAATATTTAGCACGTTCGCCAGTTGAACGTGTTGCCCAGTATGGATTGATCACTTCCAAAATATATTTTTTATTCTCTTCTGAAATTTGCAATGTATCTACTTTGCGAACGGGCATTAAGTCTAATTCTTCCTTGGAAAAAAGACCAAACTCGGGGAAAAGCGGTGCGCAACGTGCTTTTGCTGCGTGATTACCGACGATTAATTCTTCATCATCAATAAATATTGTCATATTTTCCAGGATATATTTTAATGCTTTGGCGCGACGGAGAATATATGGCTCACCTTCCGTTTGCTGATAGCTTTCGGTTACTAATCTCGCCCTTTCTACGCAAATTTCAGGAACGACAGAGCGCATATTGGAATTAAGAAGTTCAGTGCGTTGGGCCCGGCTTAGCCCTTTAGGAAGAAGCACTTTATCCTCAGACTTCAACATAACAACCTCCAAAGCATTTTTTAATATATTAGAACAAAAAATAAGTTAACAGAACAGAAAACTAAAAACAAAGCAAACATTATCTCCTAAAAATTTCGTTTTTTAATGATAAATAACTTCATCAACACTTCAAATCTGCTTTGTCAAAAAATGGTGTGATTTCAACGGTTATAACACATTGAAAACAAGACCGAAAACAATTGCATGAATGTAATAGATAACTTCCGGATTGAGAAATCATTTCATATAAATCAATCTCAGTAGCATGATTAGTATAAACGGCTTTATTTCTTCAAAGATGTCGCTCCTGTTCATAAAAAGACTTATTTGAAAATAGAGAGTTCATACATAATGGCTATTGTTTTGACGCTATCTCGTTGGAATACGATAAGTCTCCGTGAACGCCTCCGCACATTGTCACATCCCACTCTTACACAAAAACAAAATTTTCAATCCATTGTTTTCGTTTATTTTACTTATCTCGTAGACAAAAAACAAATATTTATATATTCTGCAGAAGAAGAAACTTATTCTTAATTGAAGAGTTTGAAATAAGTCTCGGGAGTTCAGACTCCTTACTTGTTGGGGTATTGTATAAATGGTGGAGCAGAAATTGTTGTACCTATTTTTGTGAGATTAATTGGCTTCATTTTTGATTATGGCTAAGGAGGTATAACATGGAACCAATTTTAAAAATGAGTGGTATAACAAAAGCATTCAACGGCAATGTCGTTTTAAGCAATGTACATTTTGATTTGTATAAGGGCGAAGTGCATTCTTTAATCGGAGAAAACGGCGCTGGGAAAAGCACATTAATGAAGATTTTGATGGGTCTTTATCAGGCTGATGAAGGCAGTATTTTGATTGATGGGGAACAATGTCATATTGATTCTCCAGCTACATCATTAAAGCTTGGGATTGCGATGATTCATCAGGAGCTTGCAGTTATCCCCGATATGACAATTGCAGAAAATATTTTTGTAGGACGTGAAATTCGTAAAAGGGGGTTTGTAGATAATAAAGAACAAGAAAAATATTCTGCATCTATTCTGCAAGATATTGGTTTAAACATTTCTCCTAAAATGAAAATGCGTGACTTAAGCGTGTCGGAAATGCAGATGGTGGAAATAGTTAAAACTATTTCAAGAGGAGCAAACATCATTATTATGGATGAACCGACTTCTGCTATTACCGAAGCCGAGGCAAAAAAGCTTTTTAATGTAATTAAACATCTCTGCGCTCAGGGTGTCGGCATTATTTACATATCGCATAAAATGGATGAATTATTTGAAATCAGCAATCGTGTTACGGTGCTTCGCGATGGAAATCTAATAGGGACGAGTGACATTGAAAAGGTTTCTCGCCAAGAACTTATACACATGATGGTTGGTCGTGATATTTCCGCAGTATATCCTAGATGTGAGAACACAAGGGGAGAAATTATCCTTTCTGTAAAAAACTTAACTAGGAACAAAGAGTTCTATGATATTTCTTTTAATTTATATAAAGGTGAACGTCTCGGAATTGGGGGGCTTATTGGGGCAGGCAGATCTGAACTCGTAATGGCGATATTTGGTAAACGGAAAGCGCAGTCTGGAGAGATTTGGCTTAAAGGTAGTAAAATTAATATTAGCAGTCCACAGGTGGCAATTAGAAATAGAATTGCCCTGATTACTGAGGATCGCAAGCGCTACGGATTAAATCTTTTGAGCAGTACCGAAAACAATATCCTTTCGGTTATCGAGTATAAGCTTTCGAAGATGGGTTTTTTTCAGTTCAAGAAAGCTGATACGGTTTCAGATAATATGATTAAAAGGCTAAATATAAAGGTTAACTCGCCGCGCCAAATTGTGAGTTATCTTTCAGGGGGTAATCAACAAAAAGTGGTGCTTGCAAAATGGCTTGCTGAAGATATTGACATCTTCATCTTTGATGAACCGACTCGCGGAATTGATGTCGGAGCAAAGGCTGAGATTTATAAGATTATAAATGAACTCGCAATGCAGGGTAAGGGCATCATTTTGATTTCATCGGAACTTCCTGAACTGATTGGAATGAGTGACCGCATTATTGTTTTGCACGATAAGCACTATGCCGGAGAACTGAAAAAAGAAGAGATGACTCAAGAGAATGTTATGACGTTAGCTTCTGGAAATATGATTCATGACGGAGGATATATCAATGATTAGTTTTAAATTATCGAAATTAAATAAATCGACAATTGCTAACGTATTGCAAAAAACAGGTATTTTTTGGGCGCTATTACTTTTAATTGTTATTCTGTCAAATGCTTCTTCGTCTTTCCTTACCACGAGGAATATCCTTAACATCCTCAAGCAAGCATCAATCACTTCAATTCTTGCTATCGGTATGACTTTTGTATTATTGACTGGTGGTATCGATCTTTCGGTTGGATCAGTAACCGCATTTTCAAGTGTTTTTGCGGCATATGTTGGTGTTGAAGAGCGCAATTTGCCGTTAGCTACTTGTTTTGCGGTAGCACTGCTTGTGGGGCTATTGTGTGGCGCTATTAACGGTATTGGTGTTGCTTATATTGGTTTACCACCATTTATTATGACATTAGGTATGATGAATTTTGCTCGTGGTGCGGCTAAAGTTTTTACCGGCGGTGTTCCAATTTTTGGTTTATCAGCAGAATTTGCTAATGTCGCTAGCGGTAGTTTTCTAAGCATTCCGAACCTTGTGCTTTATATGCTGGGTATTTTTATTGTTAGTTTCATAGTGTTGCGCTTTACGGTATATGGGCGGCGGATATATGCTATTGGCGGAAATCCTGATGCTGCTCGGTTATCCGGTGTGAACGTCAAGACCTATACATTGTCTGTTTATATGATTTGCGGAGCACTTGCGGGTTTATGCGGAATGTTGATGGCGTCCCGTATTACTTCTGGTAACCCGACTGTAGCAGACGCGTATGAGATGGACGCAATCGCCGCAGCAGTTATTGGTGGCATCAGTATGACCGGAGGTGTTGGAAATATTGTTGGGACATTAATTGGTTCGTTTATGTTGATAATTATTCAGAATGGATTCGATATTCTTGGTATTTCCCCATTTTTTAAGCAAATTGTACAAGGCGCAATAATTGTACTTGCGGTTTTGCTTGACATAAAGAGCCGTAAAAAGAGCATGTAAAATGTGTACAATCTCACGTTTTAACGTGAATTTGAATAAAAAGGAGGAACCTGTATGAAAAAGATTATTTGTCTTATCCTAGTACTCTCGTTGATGTTGGTAATGTTTGCGGGATGTTCTAATTCTGTGACAGAACCGAAAACGAACGATGCTCCCTCAACTGTGACAACAGAATCTGGGACGACAGAATCAGCAACTAATGAAAAAAAACTAGTTGTCATGACCGTCTCCAATCAGCAGAATGCCTTTATGGTTAATATGGGCAATGATTTTAAGGAAATCGGAGAAAAAAATGGCTATGAGGTAAAATTGTTGGATGCAAATGCTGATTCCACAGTTCAGCTTTCTCAAATTGAGAGTGCAATCAGCCAAGGTGCTGCTGCAATATTTATTGAGCCGTGTTCATTTGATGGGCTTACTTCGGGTATTCAGCTTGCCCATGATAACGGAATTCCTGTAATTACCATTCACAATGCCGTGTCTTGCACAGATTTGATTTCGACGGCTATTCGGTGTGATATAGCCTACGGTGGAGCGCTGAAAATGCAGAAATGTGTCGACGATCTTGGCGGCAGTGGTAATATTGCTATTGTTTATGGTATCCTCGGTCAAGATACAACTAATCAGATTAAGAGTGGTTATGATCAAATCTTGGCTAAATATCCGGATATCAATATCGTTTTTGAGGGTGAAGGTAATTGGGGTGCAGTTGATGCCGCAGCTCTTGCTGAAAACTGGATTGCCTCTGGTAAACAGATTGACGCTATTGTTAGCATGAATGATGGTATGGCGTTGGGTGTATTGCCTGTTTTGAAAACAACTAATAATGTTGGCAAAATCTATCTGTACGGCTTAGATGCTACGCAGGATGGACTTCAGGCTGTAAAAGCAGGTGAGATGTCGGCAACGATTTATGTTGATGCAGAATCTGAGATTGTGCAAGCTTTTAAATGTGTAGATATGCTACTTAATGGAGAGACTCTTGAGTCGGAGTATGTCATCCCTTGCAAATTGATTGATATCAATAATGTCGACGAATATCTTAGATAATCTTTGAATATGCGAGGTTATGGGTGCCTATTTACATGGCGCCCATAACTGTATTATGCACATGAGTTGTGTTTTCGGTAAGCATTAGTGCTTAAAAAATGAATCACACATTAATATTATGAAGGGATGTGAATGTATGAAACTTGCGATTTCGGGTGAGACTTTGGGCTACACAGATTGTTTAGACATTATCTGTGAGACATTAGCAACTCAAGATGTTCATTATATTGAACTATGGCCGGTAAACTGCTTCCCTGAAAAAGGAAAAGAAATATATCCCTATCTATATAGGAATCGAGATCTTGAGAAAACTAAATCAGTTTTAGATAAATATGGCATTCAGGTTTGTACTGTAGTATTCGGAGCCGCCTTTGATCGTTCAGTCGTAAATAATCCGGATCTTTATGCTGACGAATTTGCGAAAGCTGTCGATGTTGCAGAGTTCTTTGGCGCTAAAATTGTAAATCACTACTGTCATTTAATCTCTACTAGTGATGAAATGGACTATGAAATTCTTGAACGTTATTATCGAAAGGCGCTTGAACAAGCCGAAAAAAAGAAAATTGTTTTAACACTTGAGAACGAAGCACATGATATGGTTCGTACACCACTGAAAATGAAGATGGCGATTGAACATTTTAATTCTCAATACTTTAAAACAAATTATGATGCAACAAATTATTTGCAATCTTCATGTGAAGCATTCCCCGCTGCGTATAATATTCTAAAAGAACACATTGGGTATGTTCATTTAAGCAATGGGTGCAAGTATGATCCTGAATATTTTCAACGTAGCGATTGGTTAGGGGGGACAATGACCGGCGCATTTTCTCCGGGTAATATAGTTTTTACTTATATTGATCAAGGGGCGGTTAATGTGCTTGGCATTTTAAAAACGCTATATAGAAATAAATATACTGGATTCTGCACGCTTGAACCTCATACTAACCGAACTAATACTTTGATGTATTATCCAGATTTGTTTAGTGAACTTAAATTACTAAGAAGCTTGGATTTATGGGAATAGTAATTAATATTTTATAGAGGTGGATTATGAAACTTGCGATTTCTGGTGAAATGTTAGGTTATACGGACTCTCTCGAATTTATTTGCGAAACAATGTTATCTCATAATGTTCATTATATTGAACTATGGCCGGTAAACTGCTTCCCTGAAAAAGGAAAAGAAATATATCCCTATCTATATAGGAATCGAGATCTTGAGAAAACTAAATCAGTTTTAGATAAATATGGCATTCAGGTTTGTACTGTAGTATTCGGAGCCGCCTTTGATCGTTCAGTCGTAAATAATCCGGATCTTTATGCTGACGAATTTGCGAAAGCTGTCGATGTTGCAGAGTTCTTTGGCGCTAAAATTGTAAATCACTACTGTCATTTAATCTCTACTAGTGATGAAATGGACTATGAAATTCTTGAACGTTATTATCGAAAGGCGCTTGAACAAGCCGAAAAAAAGAAAATTGTTTTAACACTTGAGAACGAAGCACATGATATGGTTCGTACACCACTGAAAATGAAGATGGCGATTGAACATTTTAATTCTCAATACTTTAAAACAAATTATGATGCAACAAATTATTTGCAATCTTCATGTGAAGCATTCCCCGCTGCGTATAATATTTTAAGAGAACATATTAAACATGTTCATATAAAAAACGGTTGCAAGTATGATGGAACATATCATACTCTTAAGGAGTGGATTGGCGGCGCGCTATCGGGTTCTTCAGCACCTGGCAATATTTATTATACGCTTGCAAATGACGGTGCGGTTAATAACTATGGGTTATTGAAAACTCTACAAAGTGATGGTTATAAAGGTTTTTGCACACTCGAACCGCATACAGATCGTGAGCATGTATTAGCTTATTATGAGCCTGAAATCGCTTTTTTGCGAAGTGTGGATGTATGGGATGATTGATGTGCAATTGATTGTAATGCGAATGAGATTGGCTACCTGCTGATCGTTGTTTTTAATCTCCAAACGGCAGGAGTTTAGTTGACACTCTTCTTTGAGCAAACCGCTTGTGTGTCCCGTCAAGATTTATGCAGGCTCCGGCTGAATGAAGTCAGCCGGAGCCTGCAAACAATTTTGCGCATAAATCTTGACGGGACCCACTTTTGACTGCACTTGACTGCATTTTGACTGCACAATACGTGAGCAAATTGATGCATGGGTTGCAGAATTCTCATAGTGAACAAACGCAATTTTTTCCCCAAATTACTGGATTTTTGGGAAAAACATAGACGCTGTCTGGGTTTATCGATCACTAATGATAAGCCGTCTCCTAAGAATATGTTATGACGACCGCCTTTGGAGCAAAAGTGATTGACAATGAGTTAGTTTAAGTCCATAATTGAATAGATTTTAAAGATGTTTCCGTAGCTCAGCAGGATAGAGCGTCCGCCTCCTAAGCGGAAGGCCCCCGGTTCGAATCCGGGCGGGAACGCCACGATAAATGCCGAAAGCCTTTGTTTTCAAGGGCTTTCGGTTTTTCTCTACCCCTATTATACTCGACACGGATTCTCTATTGTGGGCGTTCTGTTTTACTTCGGTCGCGAACGCTCTATTCCTGAAAACTCTTGCTAATCAAGCTCGCAGGGAGACCCCGTTTTGCCAGTGAAACTCGCATTTCCTGCGTTGAAAAACCGCCATCAAACTCGGTCGTCCTTCTCCCCGCCATCGGCCGACGCTTCCTTTAAGAATTGGACACGGTACTTGTGCGGCGCATAGGCAGGATCACGCTTTCCTTTGGGACCTACCTCAGCCGACTTGGTTGCTATGCTATGAGGATTTGAGCGTTGGATATACTGATATTGCTTCCAAAAGCCTCACGAAAGGCCTCTGTAACCCCGCCTTATCGGAATCGTCTCGCTTCATCTCTAGGCTGTTTCGTAATCAACAAAATTCTCATACCTGGCTCCGCACTTGTTGCATACTAACGTTATCCATATCCAGGTAAATGCAGTATCTATTTCGGGTACCTCAAGCTCCTTAAGCTCTTGAATATCAGGGTATTCATACCTGATGCGAACGGAAAAGCCTCCATTTTGGCATTTCTTGCAATCGACTGGCTTCATCGGCATAGGGGTGTATTGTTTATTCCCGCATTTCTCATATCCATCAGAACCGCTGTCAAATAACGGAATAACCCGACCGCACTTTCTGCAACGGGCTTCTATTACAATTCTATCATTTTCCGAAAACAGGTGCATTCTTGAAAACGGACGGCGTTTGATTTCCCCGACCACAAATACTTCAAAATCCTGTGCGTTGCAGCACGTCAGTACGCCCTCAATTATGCTGTTGTCCCGATCCCTGATTTGTTGCGTAATTTCAAAATATGATTGGATCTTTTTCGGAATCAAATTCATCACTCCTATTTTATACAATGAACCGGCATAAGTATTCCTTCTTCAACAGGCCATGGATGATTCGAAAACATGTCGGACATCTTGTCAGCAATAGAATCCGTACTTGATTTTTGACGCGCTGCTTCTACCGGCAAATCCCTGCCATCTTTCGCTATATCGATTCCTTCCGGCCGCCCTGCTCCTCTTCGCCCCGGTGCCTTGAAGGCTTTGCGCATACCTGCTTTTGTATTCCCATGGTATTCGCGCGAGTGCAGCCGCAACAGATCTGCCTGCCCCAACTGTCATAGGCGTATTCTACTACGGTATTGTTATCACCGTCAATCAGACGGATAATGTCGTTTTGCCCATTGCGGACATAGTAGTAATATATGCCGTTGTAATTGACCGCCGCTACATTGCCTGCCGCATCGTAACTGAACAGTAAAGTGTCATTGCCCGTGACCTGCGAGATCAGCGCGGAGCCGTGGTAGTTGTAATTGGTTGCTATTCCGTTGACAGTCTTCTGCGTGCGGATTCCATTTACAAGTGATCAGCTATGTGCCAGCAAGCATCGCAGCCCGGATACCACAAAGGCAAAACTTGTCAGGAGTACTCCTGAAACCTTTAAGGGCTTGGGATTATCCCAGCAGTCTGCCTTTTGTCCCCAATTGCCCGTATAGTGTATATTCATTCGTCCTTATACGTCGGAATGATAGAATTCTTTTCCTCCCATATGATTTTCGATGGAACGCCATCTAATCCCCGATGCGCAAATCAAAGTCCCTGTATAATCATCTAAATCAGATTCTGACAAATTGCCGCAGTCACACCAATAAATATTACCGTCTTTCATAATCATTGTAGAATCTAATATTTCACAGGTGTAATCTTCGTTTACTGGAAACAAATTTAAATGCTTTAGCCCTTGAAACTCCATCTCAATCATAGAATTCTCCTCGTCTTGTCGTTGAATTACAATTCGTAAAATCCTACGATCATTCAAGGGATGCATTGAATAGTTTTCATCAACGAAGGCTCCACTTATATAACTTAACTCTTTTATGCAACTATCGTGAAAATAGCATACATTTTCCATGAACTCCAATACTTCATCATTAGTACGAATTATCTCCCACATAGATGTTTCCTTTCTCAAACTAACCAAATATCAAAATCAATCCTTCTCTAACACCAGCACTTAACGGCCCAAGCAAGAAATCATCAGCAACACCGATTCCTGTAGCATCATCTGCAACTGCAACAGCAATACCGATCGCACAAACCGTCACCAATACTGCTCCTGCAATAGGCTCCCATCTAATGCTGTATGCTGGCCCCCTAACACCGTATTTCCAATCGTGATTATGACCACCATTAGGATCATGCGGATGTTTATCCGGTCTTCCGTGGTCATTATGGTCATAATCGTGTTTAGGAGTGCCATCCGGTCCATAAGTTCTCGAATCGCCATTCGGTGCTGTATAAGTACTTCCGGGTTCGCCAGTGTATGGGCGCCGATTAGCATCATTCGAAGATGCATTTACCACATTGTTTTGCTTCAATGTAGAAAAGAAATCCTTTACTGGCTGAATAAAAGTATTATTTAACCAGCTTGCTGCTGTTTCTATCCATTTAGGCCAACTTCCAGTGGGATCGGACATATTTACGGGATTGTTCATACAATATGCAAACATATTGTATCCCAGGACTTCTCCGCCTACACCTGCTATTTGATTATCTGCATTTATCCACCGACCGATCTCGGGATCGTAATAACGGCTGGTTACGTAGTACAGCCCCGTCTCGGCATCGTAGACATACCCACGGTAGCGGAACGGGTTCTGCGCGCCTAATGTACTTGCCAAGGTGCCGGTGGTGGACAGCGGTGTGCCCCAACTGTCATAGGCGTATTCTACTACGGTATTGCTTTCACCGTCAATCAGACGGATAATGTCGTTTTGCCCATTGCGGACATAGTAGTAATATGTTCCATTGTAATTGACCGCAACGATATTGCCGCTTGCATCATAGCTAAACAGCAACGTATCGTTACCCGTGACCTGCGAGATCAGCGCGGAGCCGTGGTAGTTGTAATTGGTTACTGTCCCGTTGACGGTCTTTTGCGTGCGGATTCCGTTTACAAGTGATCAGCTATGTGCCAGCAAGCATCGCCGCCCGGATACCACGGCAGCTGTCAGGGTATTCCTGAAACCTTTGAGGAATTGAGATTATCAAAAATGTCCCCCAAGGCGATGCTGGGACAGCTCAATCCCTGTCCTCTAAACGTAAGAGGGGATTGAAAACCTTAACTATAGTGGCATATCCCACAATACGATCGCCTTCTTGAATGTTGATTTTTTTACCAATCCAAAGGCTATGGGGGTATGCTTCCGGTGACAGAAATGTAATCGTTCCTTTTGCAGTGCCATTTGGTGGTACTACCTTCATTTGATAATAATGATGAACACCTGTGGTTAAATAGTTATCAGTGATTAAGTGAGCTGGTCGGTAACCATCAGCCGCTGGATTCATCCTTGTACCATTGAATTCAAATACCACTTCGACATCAGGTGTTCTATTCATAGTATTTCCTCCTCATGGCATAAATTTTATCGTACCGCCAACAGCTTGGTTGAAAGCGGCAAGTTGATCGCCATATACGGTCAAAGTTCCGCCACGGAATATGCTGGTGTCTACTCCACCTGTGTAAAACTGGTTAAGCATATTAGTCGGGATTTTTGCACTAACAATCGTATTTTGACCTATCATATTTCCAAATTGCCTTGTTTCAGCCAAAACGAATCCAAACTGTTTACTTTCCATTCCTCCTGGAGCTAAATTGAACTGACCGGTAGCTTTTATATCTTGAGCTTCTGCGTCACTGACAGAACGATAAACCTTTGTTGTTGGGGTTCGTGTAGATACATAGGCACTGCCTCCACCTAAAATAGCACCGCCAGCGGTTGCCGCTACTGTACCCCAGTTTCCTTGGTCATTGAACTCTTGCACGGAACTCGATGTGGATGCGGCAGACAAAACTGCCATACCATAAACAGTTGCCGACCCTATAAATGCTCCGGCGGCAACGGTTGATGCGGTCGTAGCAGCTGCAACACCACTACTTACCATACAAACAGCTGTAGCAGCTGCTGCAAAGCCTCCACAGGTAACTACCGTTGCTACTGCACAAGCGGCTACAACGGCCGCTCCAATTGCCCAGTGCCACCAAGCTTCTCCGGTAGGATCAATTCTATTAACAGGGTTATTTCCGCAGTATGCAAACAAATTCAATCCTGTTAAATCACTACCCGTTGAGAGCTGATTATCTGCATTAATCCACCGACCGATCTCGGGATCGTAATAACGGCTGGTTACGTAGTACAGCCCCGTCTCGGCATCGTAGACATACCCACGGTAGCGGAACGGGTTCTGCGCGCCTAATGTACTTGCCAAGGTGCCGGTGGTGGACAGCGGTGTGCCCCAGCTGTCGTAGGTGTATTCTACTACCGTGTTGTTGCTCCCGTCAATGAGACGGATGACGTCGTTCTGCCCGTTACGGACATAGTAGTAATACGTACCGTTGTAGTTGACGGCAACCACATTGCCTGCCGCATCGTAGCTGAACCGATAACGCTAACCGTCCCTTCGTGTTCCCTTGACAAACCGAAGCCTGCAAGCGCTACACTTGTTCTCCCGTTGGCATGCGCAGTGCTGTTTCCTGTTCCCTTCATCGCCTTCGCTTGCCTTTTTCCTGCACTTGCAGGCTGTTTGTCATGGGCGGCGATGAACTTTCAAATAATCTTCAAACTCACCTACTTTGGTCTTGACTTTTAATAGTTAGTCTTGTGTTTCATCGAACAGTCCACATGGCAACCGTTGCCAACGTCACCGATATGTTTTATAATAGTATAAGTTTCTACCGACTCTTTCAATTGACCATATTCCATTCATGTCCATAAAAGATTCAATCGTAAATACCAGTCCATATTCATCATCCTGTGCTGCGTCCAAGACGTAGAAAACCATATTATTCTTATTATATACTTGAACAATTTGTTTGCTCAATAATTGGTTTATTGGGATAATTGTCTCATTTCCGTCCTTGTCAATAAGAATTATCTGGTTTTCTTCTTTTTGAAATCTTATCTCTTCATATTCATGTCTCACGATTTCTTGTGATAGTTGATCCACTTCATATTCAATGCTTTTCTTGTCTGATGCACACTTCGCCCTCATCACAAAAGTCACGAAGATTGTAATTGCAATCATAGTAGCTATTATACAGATTAATAATATTCTCTTCATACGAACACTCACTTGATTAATCCTGCCTTTTTTTGTTTTTTATAATATGCGATTCCCGCTTTTCTAGCTTTAACATCATGTGATTCATCAAATCTATGTTGTTTACCAAATAAGCTTCCGCCTTGAGCTAAAGAACCAGAAATTAATCTCCCATATCCGTTTTTCTTTAGTAAGTAAGACCACATAAAATTTCCCATTTCATTCTTATTATATACTATTCCATCTGCATAATATAAAGTCGGATCATCCAATTGAAGCTTAAAATCGAGATTCCCACCAATGGACTCCGCCATTATCCGTTCAAACGTGACAGCCTCCTCTTCCGCTTCTGAAATGAGTTCATCAAATTTGGTGTCTAAAAAATCCAATTCTATATTATCGAAAGCATATAGCGTTACCGTCTCTTTGCTATTTGCTAAGTATCTAATACCATCAACTTCGATATAATATTTATCAGGCGTTTGGATGCCAAAGAATTTTTCGAAGCTATTCCTATTATCTTCAACAGTATAGGTACCATCTAGTTTAAATATATAATCTATCTTGCCAGAAATATCAATTCGAATAATAGGATTATCACTGCAATACGCATACGCATTGTGCCCCAACACACCTTGCCCTGTGCTAAGCAAAGTATCGGCGGAGATAAATCTACCCGTGGTAGGATCGTAGTAGCGGCTCTGCAGGTAGTACAGTCCAGTTTCTTCGTCATACACATATCCGCGGTAGCGGAACGGGTTCTGCGCGCCTAATGTGCTTACCAACGAGCCGGTGCAAGAGATTTGCCTGCCCCAGCTATCATAGGCATATTCTACTACGGTATTGTTGTCGCCGCCAATCGGGCGGAAAACATCGTTATTCCCGTTGCGAACATCGCAGCAAAACGCGCCGTTGTAGTTGACCACGGCTGTACTGCCGCTTGCGTTATCGTGGAATCGTTGCGATCATCGCAGTTCCAAAGACATTTCTGAAAAGTGCCGTGGTATCCGGGCGACGATGCTTGCCGGTATATCGTGATTCTAACCGTTTCGAGGCTGCTCAACATAAGAACCCCGTCGGAAACGCTTCATCGCTGCGCGGCATCCCCCGCATGTTCCTGCAAAAAAACGGACGGTTCGCGTACGAATCATCCGTTTGTTCTGAATGCGTCGTGTGCGAACAGGCAAACGACTATACGGCACTCATTTCCTTTCCCTTCTTTGCAAGAAAAGGGATCGTCCTCGGCGCCTTACTCCGCCTTCAGCAGCACGTCCGCCGGCGTTTCGCCCGCAAGCAGTGCGGTCAGAAGTGTATCGACCGCCGCCGCTGCTTTTTCCGCGTCAATGTCAGACGAAGCAGGAAGTATCCGCGGCAGCTTTGCTGCGAGTGCGGAAAGCTCAACGCTGGAACCAACGGTAAAAATCTCAAAGTCATCGCGTCCGAGCTGCTCCATAAGCGCCGCAGCCTCCGCTGCAAGTGCGGGCGTCTCCGCAAACGCCGCATCCACCATACCGGGATAGTAGCGCTCCAGCTTTTTGCCGAGCCACTCGGTAACGCTGCCCTCCTTGGCCGCCTTGTCCGCGGAGTACACGCCCTTGGAAAGCACGCGGCCTGCGCTCACCGCTTCGTTCCAGACCTGTGCGGCTTCACTTTCCTCGCTCTCGAACAAGCCGAACAGACGCACGGGCGTATCGTGCGGCGGATAAACGATCGCCGCCTCCAGCGCTTCCTTCGCCGTTGCAGGCGCGTTGGTCTCAAACGCGATCACCGTCACGCCGTCCGGCAAGACAGCGCCCGCCCGGTTATAAGCAAGTACGGGTACGCCGCGTGCAAGCAAAGCGTCAAGCGCCGCATCATCCGTCCCGGACAGGGGGCCGTCCACATACAGTACGACCGCATCCACGGACATGTCCGAAAGCTGCTCCATTGCCGCGTCCAGCAGGTCGATGTCCTTTACGGCATTGACCGCGCTGCGGAATGTCTCGTCCGTTTCGCCGCCGACACAGGCGACAAGCGACGGCTCCGGCTCTTCCGGAGATTCCGGCGTCGCCGTGGGCTCCGGGTCAGTCGTGGAAACCGGTGTGCGATCCGTCTGGTAAATGTCCTCCCTGGCGATCACATACGCCGCTGCGAGCGCTACGATCAGGGTGACGATCAAAATGACCAAAGCAATCCATTTCTTCGTACTCATATCGTTATTATACCACAGCCTCCGCTTGGAACACCATACGGCGTTTCGGATTTTTCGTCAGATTCCGCTGCTGGGGTTTCCGCCTCCGGCGCTTCCGTAAAACAAAAGCCGGAAAGGAGAATCTCGTTCCAACTCCTCCCCGGCACTGCCGCAATGCAGGATACCCGGCCCGCGCGGCGGTCAGGTTCGTGTCACGCGCTTTGTTTCGGCATGGACGCGCTCTTCTTTCCGGCAGGCTTTTCCGCCTTTTCCCGCTTCGGGCGCGGTTCGCTGCTCATGGTCAGCACGGGCTGTTCCGTCTTTTCGATCGTGCCTTTTGTGATGCGGCAGGCGCTGATGTTCTCCTTAGACGGGATCTCGAACATGATGTCGAGCATGACGTCCTCAAGGATCGCACGCAGGCCGCGCGCCCCCGTCTTGCGCTCGATCGCCTTTTTTGCGACCGCACGGAGCGCATCTTCGTCAAAGCTCAGTTCCACGCCGTCCATTTCGAACAGGCGGCGGTACTGGCGGGTCAAGGCATTTTTCGGCTCGGTGAGAATACGCATGAGCGCGTCCTCATCAAGGTTTTCAAGCGTCACGATCACGGGCATACGGCCGACGAACTCCGGAATGAGTCCGAATTTCAGCAGATCCTCCGGCTGAATGTTCTTCAGCGTCTCGCCGATGTCCTTTTCCACATTCGACTGCACATCCGCGCCAAAGCCCATGAGCTTATGACCGATACGCTTTTCAATGATCTTATCGATGCCGGAAAACGCGCCGCCGCAGATAAACAGGATGTTCGTCGTATCGATCTGGATGAACTCCTGATGCGGATGCTTTCTGCCGCCCTGCGGCGGGACCGACGCCACGGTGCCCTCAAGGATCTTGAGCAGTGCCTGCTGCACGCCCTCGCCGGACACGTCGCGCGTGATAGAGACGTTTTCGCTCTTTCGCGCGATCTTATCGACCTCGTCGATATAGATGATTCCCTTTTCCGCGCGCTGCACATCGTAGTCGGCAGCCTGAATGAGCTTCAGCAGAATGTTCTCAACGTCCTCGCCGACATACCCGGCCTCCGTGAGGCTCGTTGCGTCCGCGATCGCAAAGGGAACGTTCAGGATCTTCGCAAGCGTTTGTGCCAGCATCGTCTTACCGCAGCCCGTCGGCCCCAGCATCACGATGTTGCTCTTTTGCAGCTCAACGTCATCCTTCTGCTCGCCCGCATTGATGCGCTTGTAGTGGTTGTACACCGCAACGGCAAGCGCGCGCTTTGCCGCCTGCTGCCCGATGACGTACTCGTTGAGCGTATCGAGGATCTCCTGCGGCTTCGGCACTTCGTCCATCGCCACGGGTGCGGTCTCGTTGTCCTCCTCGATGATCTCATGACAGAGCTCTACGCACTCGTTGCAGATATAGACGCCGGGACCCGCGATGATGCGCTGCACTTCCTCCTGCGCCTTCCCGCAGAAGGTGCAGCGGATATTGAGCTTGTCGTCGTTCTTTGTTGCCATTTCGTTCTTTCCTTATCGCTGAATTTCTTCGGTGCGTGCGGTCCGTTACCGCCGAGGCTCGATGATCTCGTCGATGAGGCCGTAGTCCTTCGCCTCCGCAGCCGTCAGGTAATTGTCGCGCTCCGTATCCGCGGCGATCTTTTCCACCGGCTGGCCGGTGCGCTCTGCAAGGATCGCGTTCAGGCGCTTTTTGATCCGGAGGATCTGCTCGACCTGAATATTCATGTCGGTCGCCTGTCCGCGTGCACCGCCGCTCGGCTGGTGGATCATGATCTCTGCGTTCGGCAGCGCTCTGCGCTTGCCCTTCGCGCCCGCCGTGAGCAGGAACGCGCCCATGGACGCGGCGAGACCGACGCAAATGGTCGATACCTCGCACTTGATGTACTGCATGGTGTCAAAAATCGCCATGCCCGCGCTCACCGAACCGCCGGGGCTGTTGATATAGAGGAAGATATCCTTGTCGGGATCGTCCGCCTCAAGGAACAGCATCTGCGCCACGATGATGTTGGCGGTATCGTCGTCCACCTCGCCGCCGAGGAAGATGATGCGGTCCTTCAGCAGCCGGGAATAGATGTCATAGGAGCGTTCTCCCTGGTTGGTCTGCTCCACGACCATGGGAACCAGATTCATGTATGCTCTCCTTTGTTTGAAACAGGCTTACGCCTCTCATTTTTCTTCCGTTTTCTTTGCGGGTACGAGCTTCACATTGTCCACGATGAGCGCCACGGTCTTCTCCGCGATCTTGCGGTCGCTCAGGAACTCGCGGTCGTCGTCGCTGATCTGCTTCTCGAACTCTTCCACGGGCATGTCGTTGTTCTCCGCGTACTCTTTGATGACCTCGGCGATCTCTTCGTCGGTGCAGGTGACGTTCTCCGCCTTGCCGACCGCTTCGATCACGAGCTGCATCTTGACGCGCGACGCCGCTTCGTCATGGTAGCTGGCCTTGAGCGCGTTGAGATCCGTGCCGACATAACGGCAGTAGTCCTCGAGCGAGATGCCGCTCATCTGGAGACGGTAGCCCATGTCGCGCAGCATGTAGTTCGCCTGGCGCTCGGTCATGCACTCCGGCACCTCGACCTCGGCATTGTCGCAGACCGTCTTGAGCGCGATATTCTCGATCGCGATCTTCTCATTCTTTGCAGCCTGCTCTTCCATCTTCTTACGCTTGTCGGCAATCAGCTCGGCGAGCGTATCGAACTCGGAAACGTCCTTTGCAAACTCGTCGTCCAGCTCCGGCAGCTCTTTGAACTGCACGTTGTGGAGCTTGATGTGGAACACAGCTTCCTTGCCTGCGAGGTTCTCCGCATGGTACTCCTCGGGGAAGGTCACGGTGATGTCGCGCTCTTCGCCAACGTTCATGCCGATGAGCTGTTCTTCAAAGCCGGGAATAAAGGTGTTCGAGCCGATCACGAGCGTCTGCTCTTCCGCCGTGCCGCCGTCAAACTGCACGCCGTCCACGCTGCCGCTGTAGTCGATCACAACGCGGTCGCCGTTCTCAACTGCGCGCTCCACATCCACAAAGCGGGCGTTCTTCTCGCGCTCTTTCTCGATCTCGGCGTTGACGTCGGCGTCCTCAACAGTATACGTTGGCTGTTCTACTTCTATACCCTTGTACGCACCGAGCTTCACGGTGGGCTTGAGCTGCACGACTGCGGTAAAGACAACGCCCTCGTCCTTGCCGATCTTCTCGATGTCGAGCGTCGGCTTGTCGACTGCGGTGAGCCCGTTCTCTTCGAGCGCCGCATCATAGGCGTCGCCCCAGCAAAGCTCGAACGCATCCTCGAAGAATACGCCCTCGCCGTACATGCTCTCAATGACCTTGCGCGGCGCCTTGCCCTTACGGAAGCCCGCAATGTTGTAATGTTTGCCGTTCTTGACGTAAGCCTGCTGCAAAGCAGCGTTAAAGGTGTCCGCGTCGATCTCGATGGTCAGTTTGACCTGGTCGTGCTCAAGTTTCTCGATGGTAGCCATAGTTCCTCCAAAGTTATCGCAGTATGGTAAGGTTTTGCATAATAACCCAGTATCAAAGAGTTATCATAGCACAGCTTTGCCCGCTTGACAACACCTTTCCTTATCTATATAATAAATTTTGTGTACGGAATGACGCGGAAGCAGTACCGTTTACAGACGCTGATCCGATCAGAGAGCCGCGCGTTTGCTGAGAGTGCGGCAGGAGCAGGCAAAACGGGAAGACCGCCCGCCGACTGTGCCGGGGCCTGCCCGTTACCGCAGGATCTGAGTGAAAAATCAGGGTGGAACCGCGAGCCCCTCGCCCCTCGAATCGATCATCGAGGGGCGAGTTTATTTTTTACCCGCGTATCGGGGCAAAACCTTTATCGAACAGGAGGAATGCAGTTATGTTTATCACTTTCCCGGACGGCAGCCGCCGTGAATACGCCGACGGCACGACGCCGCTTGCCATTGCGGAGTCCATCAGCCCGCGTCTTGCCAAAGCGACCCTGTCCTGTACCATCGACGGTGCGCACAGCGACGCTTTCCGTCCGATCGACGGCGACCACGAGATCAAATTCAACACCTTCCAGGATGAGGACGGGCGCTGGGCGTACCGTCACACCGCGTCGCACGTGCTCGCGCAGGCGGTCAAGCGCCTGTATCCGAACGTCAAGCTCGCCATCGGTCCCGCGATCGAGAACGGCTTCTACTATGATTTTGACGTAGACACGCCCTTCACGCCTGAGGATCTTGAAAAGCTCGAGAAGGAGATGGCGAAGATCCAGCAGGAGAACCTCCCGCTCGAACGCTTTGAGCTTCCGCGCGAAGAGGCCATGCGCTACATGGATGAAAAGGGTGAGCCCTACAAGGTCGAACTCATCCGCGATCTGCCGGAAGATGCGGTCATCAGTTTTTACCGTCAGGGTGAATTTGTCGATCTGTGTGCAGGCCCGCACGTCGCCTCGACCGGCAAGGTCAAAAACTGCAAGCTCATGAGCGTTGCGGGCGCATACTGGCGCGGCAGCGAAAAGAACAAGATGCTCCAGCGCATCTACGGCACCGCATTTGAAAAGAAAGCCGACCTCGACGCGTATCTCACGATGCTGGAAGAGGCGAAAAAGCGCGATCACCGTAAGCTCGGCAAGGAACTGGGTCTGTTCACGATCATGGACGAAGGTCCCGGCTTCCCCTTCTTCCTTCCCAAGGGCATGGTGTTGAAGAACACCCTCATCGACTACTGGCGTGAAGTCCACAAGCGCTACGGCTATGTGGAGATCTCCACCCCGATGATCCTGAACCGTCAGCTCTGGGAGACGAGCGGCCACTGGTTCCACTACAAGGACAACATGTATACCACGGTCATCGACGACGAGGACTATGCCATCAAGCCCATGAACTGCCCGGGCGGCATGCTTGTCTACAAGACCGAAATGCATTCCTACCGCGACCTGCCGCTGCGTATGGGCGAGTTGGGCCTTGTCCACCGTCACGAGCTGTCCGGCGCGCTGCACGGCCTGTTCCGCGTGCGCTGCTTCACGCAGGACGACGCGCACATCTTCATGACCTGGGAACAGATGAAGGACGAGATTAAAAACGTCATGCGCTTGTTCGACGAAGTGTACTCCACCTTCGGCCTGTCCTACCAGATCGAGCTTTCGACGATGCCCGAGGATCACATGGGCGACGAAAAAGACTGGGAGTTCGCCACGAACACCCTGCGCGACGCTGTCGTCGAGATGGGGAAAGACTATGAGGTCAACGAAGGCGACGGCGCGTTCTACGGTCCGAAGCTCGATTTCCACCTCTCCGACTGCCTTGGCCGTACCTGGCAGTGCGGCACGATCCAGCTCGACATGCAGCTTCCGGAGCGCTTCGACCTCGAGTATGTCGGCGCAGACGGTGCAAAGCATCGTCCCGTCATGATCCACCGCGTCGTGTTCGGTTCCATCGAGCGCTTCATCGGCGTCATCACCGAGCACTTTGCAGGCGCGTTCCCGACATGGCTCGCACCCGTACAGGTCAAGGTCCTGCCCATCACCGATCGTGCGGCCGAACGCTGCGTCGAGGTGCAGAAGGCGCTCGAAGCGCACGGCGTTCGCGTCGAAACGGATCTGCGCAATGAAAAGATCGGCTTCAAGATCCGCGAAGCCCAGATGCAGAAGATCCCGTACATGCTCGTTCTCGGTGACAAAGAGGTCGAGCAGGGGCTCGTCTCCGTGCGTTCGCGCAAAGACGGCGACCTCGGAACTTCCACGCTGGACGATTTCACCGCAAAACTGCTGGATGAGATCAAATCCAAGGCGCGCGACTGAGCAAGTCCTTTTGATTCACAAACGAGACCCTATTCCCGGCGGCTGTCCGAATGCGACGGCCGCCCTTTTTTTTCGTCTGCGTCCCCCTCCTCTCGCGCTCCCGTTCCATCCGTACAGACATCGTGCAGTAATTCCTGCACAGCACAGATTTATGAATAAATTCCTGCATATTAATGCTCGCATATCATTGTTTTGCCCCTAAATCTCTGGATATTTGCAATTCTTGATGCTGTATTATGCAAATTTTGTGATGAATGCTAAAACAATTTCTTCTTGCAATTTAAAAAACAGAAGCGTACAATGCGAACAATATATTTTATATGATCCAAAGAGTGGAGGACAACCAGATGGAATATGTGGATCGCGTCTTAAATCGATTGGTAGAAACGAATCCGGGTGAGCCGGCCTTTTATCAAGCGGCGCACGAGGTTCTTACAAGCGTCGCCCCCGTGCTCGCGCGCGACAGCCGGTATGAGCGTTGGGGCATACTCGAACGCATGATCGAGCCGGATCGGCAGATCGTATTTCGCGTGCCGTGGGTAGACGATCAAAACCGCGTGCAGGTAAACCGCGGCTTCCGCGTGCAGTTCAACAATGCGATCGGCCCATATAAGGGCGGCGTTCGTCTGCATCCGAGCGTAAACCTCGACATCATGAAGTTTTTAGGCTTTGAGCAATGCTTCAAAAACGCTTTGACGGGACTGCCCATGGGCGGTGCGAAGGGTGGATCCAACTTTGATCCCAAGGGCAAGTCGGACATGGAGATCATGCGTTTCTGTCAGAGCTTCATCACGACGCTCTACAAACATATCGGTCCGCACCATGACGTTCCCGCAGGCGACATCGGCACAGGCGAGCGCGAGATCGGCTACATGTTCGGCCACTTCAAGCGCATCACGAGCCACTTTGACAACATCCTGACCGGCAAGGGGCTGACCTACGGCGGTTCTTATGTCCGCACCGAGGCCACGGGCTACGGGCTTGTCTACCTTGTACAGCACATTCTCGAAACGCGCGGCCGTTCGCTCGAAGGGCGGACCGTCGCTGTATCCGGTGCGGGCAACGTTGCGATCTTTGCGGTCGAAAAAGCGCAGCAGCTCGGTGCAAAGGTGGTCTCCGTGAGCGATTCGGACGGGTATATCTATGATGCGGACGGCGTCGATCTGGAAACGGTCAAGCGGATCAAGCTCGAACGGCACGGCAGGATCAGCGAGTATCTGAACGACCGTCCCAAAGCGGAATACCGGGCCGGGCGCGGCGTTTTTCAGATTCCCTGCGATGTGGCGCTCCCCTGCGCGACGCAGAACGAGCTGACCGAAGTCGATGCAAAAGCACTCGCCGCAAGCGGCTGTCTCATCGTTGCGGAGGGCGCGAATATGCCATGTACGCCGGACGCGGTAGCGCTGCTGCAGGCAAACGGCGTGCTATATGTGCCGGGCAAGGCGGCAAACGCGGGCGGCGTTGCGACCTCAGGTCTTGAAATGAGTCAGAACGCCATCCGGTGCAGCTGGACGTTCGACGAGGTCGATCACCGTTTGCAGGACATCATGCGCGGCATCTACGAACAGATTGCTTCCGCCGCGGAGGAATACGGTATGCCGGATAACTTCCTCGCGGGCGCAAATATCGCCGGCTTCCAAAAGGTCGCGGAGGCCATGCTCGCACAGGGCGTCTGCTGATCGCTTTCGCGACGCAGACAACACCTTACTTCTTCCCCCTCCTGTGCCGTGCAGTTCCTTGACCGGGCTGCACGGTCCTTTTTTGTCTTTCTACGAATACACGGTTGACTTGTCCACGGCTTTGCGATATACTCTTTGCCCGAAATCTTCTGGGGGGCTTCCCTTCGCCCCCCATCCTGAGGAGCGATACGAATGAAAGAACGCCTCGTTGACGCGGACATTTCGCTCGTCCCGTATTACCCGAATCCTGCGGTCACGCTTCCGTGGTATCAGGATGCGGATGTGTGCAAGCAGGTCAACAACATCGACCATGTCTATTCCCCCGAACGGCTCGAGGCGATGTACACGTTTCTCAGCACGCACGGCGATTGCTTCTATATCATATACCGGGGCAAGCCGGTCGGCGATGTGACGCTGCGCGACAACGGCGAGCTTGCGATCGTCGTCAGCAAAGCCTGGCAAAACCGCGGCATCGGCAGGCGCTGTATCCGGGAAATGCTGCGTCTTGCAAAAGAAAAGGGGGGTTCGCAGGTCACGGCAAACGTGTATGCCTTCAACGCGCAGAGCAGGAAAATGTTTCAAAGCTGCGGGTTCCGGCAGACAGAAGCGGAATGGCTCGTCCGCGATCTGTAAACGCCGCATACGCAATCGAAAACGGACTGTCCGTCGGGATTTGCCGCCGATGCTTTCTTCGGCGGTTCCCCGTTACGGAAACAGTCCGTTTCTTTCTTTTCCCCCGTGTCAGCGCGCGCCTTCCGCGCCGTCCACCACGCCCTTTTCGAGGTTCACGACGAAATCCTGCACGTTCGTTACCATGGAGATCGAGGACAGGCTGCCGCGGTCGCGGAGTTTGTTGACCACGAACTCGGAAATATCGACCGCATAGAGATAGACCGGCCGAATCACGCCGTCCACCACGCGGAACGACGGGGTCATGTTGCCCGTTGCGATCGTGTGGAGCTGCGTTGCAAGGCAGATCACGGTCGTCGCCTTTTTGACAAGCCCGCGCATGGCGGTCTGGCCAGCGTAGCAGTCCGCATACACCTCCGGCAGCGGCCCGTCGTCGCGGATGGATCCGGTCAGCACGAAGGGTATCTTCTGCTTCACAAGTCCGTAGAGAATCCCGTCGGACACCCCGTATCGCTCAAGGAACGCCGGGATGGAACCCGCTCTGCGTACCTTGTTGATGACGTCAAGATGGTGATAATGCCCGTTCGGCATGGAGCGCTGGGTATAGATGTCCTGGCCGAGCGCCGTGCCGAGCAGTCCCGCCTCAAGGTCATGCGTCGCGAGGGCGTTCCCCGCAAGCAGTCCATGGACAAAGCCATGCTCGATGAGCGACTGCATGGCGAGGCGGCTGTCGTGGTCAAAGGCGCACGCCGGTCCCATCACGAACAGGATATTGCCATGCTCCCGTTCATGGCGAAGCAAGGCGTACAGACGGTCGTAATCCTTGGAGAACGCCGTCTCGCGCGAACGACCCGCGCGGAATGCAAACTGGTCTGCTATCGTCTCGTCCGGTTCATGGAAGCCGTCCGCGTGGAGAAACACGCCCTCGTGTCCGTCCTCGCTGCGGCCGAGCGCAACGCGGTCGCCCGTGCGCAGATTCCTCTGCTCCACAACATCCAACACGCCGGAATCTCTGAGCACAACGGTGCAGTCCATGCGGCTCTCCTCCGCAAGCCGCCACTGTCCGTCGATCTTGAAATACTCCGGGTACATGGACGTGCTGTGATAGCCGTCCGGCGCTACGCCATCCATATCGCAGACCGCAAAGGCGGCGTCCGGTGCGTTCGCAAAGCGTTCTTCCGTAAAATCGGGCGCCCGGTAAACGGGCATAACAAATTCTTTTTGCTTCATGTTACCAGTATATCACAATTTGGCCCGAATACAGCCCTTTTCGGGCGGAAAAGAATGTGCTATACTATAAAATTAGTAGTATTGTGCGGTTCGTATCTTCATTTTTACGGACTGCCGAACGAAGAAAGGAGACCGGCATGGGTCTGATCGATACATTGCTCGGCAACAGCAGCGAAAGCCGGCTGAAAAAACTCCGCCCCTACGTCGCCCGCATCAACGCGCTTGAGCCCGAGATGCAGAAAATGAGCGACGAGGAGCTGCGCGGCCAAACGGTGCGTTTCCGTGAACGTTTGAACCGAGGGGAAACGCTCGACGATCTCATGTGCGAGGCCTTTGCGACCGTGCGCGAGGCTGCGGTGCGTACCGTCGGAATGCGGCACTTCGACGTGCAACTGCTCGGCGGCATGGTGCTGCATCAGGGACGCATCGCGGAAATGAAAACGGGAGAGGGCAAAACGCTCGTTGCAACGCTTCCCGCCTATCTCAACGCGCTCGCGGGAAAGGGCGTCCACATCGTCACGGTCAACGACTATCTTGCAAAGCGCGATGCACAGTGGATGGGCAAGATCCACCGTTTTCTCGGGCTGAAGGTCGGCTGCATCGTCCACGGGCTCGACAGCGGCGAACGCCGCGAGGCCTACGCCGCAGACATCACCTACGGCACGAACAACGAGTTCGGCTTCGATTATCTCCGCGACAACATGGTCGTTTACAAGGAGCAGATGGTGCAGCGCGAGCTGTCCTACGCCATCATCGACGAGGTGGACTCCATCCTCATCGACGAGGCGCGCACCCCGCTCATCATCAGCGGCGCCGGGCAGGAATCCTCCGACATGTATGAAAAAGCGGATCGATTCGTACAGAAGCTGCGCCGCGGCGCGGATCTTGTGCAGCAGTCCAAGACGGAGCAGCTCATGGGCGAGGAGCTCCCCGAGGACGGTGACTACCAGTGCGACATCAAGAAGCGCACCGTGCAGCTCACGCAGGAGGGCATCAAAAAGGCTGAGCAGTATTTCGGCATCGCAACGCTCTCAGACGCGGAGAACACCGAGCTCAACCACTATATCTATCAGGCGCTGCGTGCAAGAGCGCTCTTTGTCCGCGATAAGGACTATGTCGTGCAGAACGGACAGGTCATCATCGTGGACGAGTTCACGGGCCGTCTCATGATCGGCCGCCGCTTCAACGAGGGTCTGCACCAGGCGCTCGAGGCAAAGGAGGGCGTCAAGGTCGAGCGCGAGAACCAGACGCTCGCAACGATCACCTTCCAGAATTACTTCCGCATGTTCGACAAGCTCGCCGGCATGACGGGTACCGCAAAAACAGAGGAATCCGAGTTCATGGACATCTATGACCTCGACGTCGTAGAGATCCCGACGAACCGTCCCATGATCCGCGAGGACTGCAACGATGCGGTTTACACGACCGAAGAGGGGAAATTCCGCGCAGTCGTGCGGGAGATCGAGCAGGTCCACGCGACCGGGCAGCCGCTGCTCGTCGGCACGATCTCCGTTGAGCGCAGCGAGTACCTCTCCGCGCTTTTGAAGCGCCGCGGCATCCGGCACGAGGTACTGAACGCAAAGTACCATGAAAAAGAAGCGGAGATCGTCGCGCAGGCCGGCAAGCTGAACCAGGTCACGATCGCAACGAATATGGCAGGCCGCGGCACAGATATTCTCCTGGGCGGCAATCCGGACTTCCTTGCGCGGCGTGCACTCCGTCAGGAGGGGCTCGATGAGAGTCTCATCGAAGAAGCGACCGGGCATGCGGAAACGGACGACGCGGAGGTGCTCGCCGCCCGCAGCCGCTATCAGACGCTGTATAGCGGTTTCAAGGCCGAGACCGATCGGGAGCACGACGAGGTCGTGAAGCTCGGCGGCCTGCACATCATCGGTACGGAACGGCACGAGAGCCGCCGAATCGACAACCAGCTCCGCGGCCGCGCGGGCCGTCAGGGCGATCCTGGCAGCACCCGGTTCTACGTTTCGCTCGAGGACGAGCTCATGCGGCGTTTCGGCGCGGATCGCATTTCCGGGCTCATGGAGCGGCTGAATCCCGACGACGATATGCCCATCGAAGCGAAGATGGTCACAAAGCAGATCGAAAACGCGCAAAAACGCGTCGAAGCGAACAACTTCGAGATCCGCAAAAACGTTCTCCGCTACGACGACGTCATGAACAAGCAGCGTGAGATCATTTATGGCCAGCGCCGCCGCGTGCTTATGGGAGAAAACGTCCGCGGCAGCATCCTTGACATGCTGCACACGACGCTGGACGCCATGATCGATTCCTATGCAAACGCGCACGCAACGGCAGTGGACTGGGATCTCAAGGCGCTGTCGAACGAGGTGTCGGACCTCTTGTTCGTTCCGCGGCAAACGGCCTTCCCGGAAACCGCGCTCGAAGGGCTTTCCCATGATGCGCTCAAGGAGCGCGTCCACGCCTTTGCGGACAACTGCTATCAGAAAAAGGAGCAGGAGATCACGTCTGAGGGCGGCGATATGCGCGAGGTCGAGCGCGTTGTGCTGCTTCGCACCGTGGATTCCCATTGGATGGAGCACATCGACGCGATGGACGAACTCAAGCAGGGCATCGGTCTGCGCGCTTACGCACAGCGCGACCCGGTGAACGCCTACACGTCCGAGGGCTTCGACATGTTCGACGCGATGGTCGAGGCCATTCGCGAGGAGACCGCGCGCACGATCTTCCGCGTCTCCGTGAAGAAGCGCCCCGTGCAGCGCGAGCAGCTCGCAAAACCGACCGATACGCCCGCAGAGGGCGGCAACAAACCCGTGCGCAAGGATCCCCGCGCACAGATCGGCAGAAACGATCCCTGCCCCTGCGGCAGCGGAAAGAAATACAAGAATTGCTGCGGCAAAGGCAAATAAGGAGAACGAACGCATGATCGTACTGGATGAATACAAACAACAGATCCAAGAGCAGCTCGGAACGCTGCGTGAAGCCGAACAGTCCATCAAGCCCGACGCGCTGAAGGCAGAGCTCAAAGAGCTCGAGGATCAGATGGGCGCCGCGGATTTTTGGAACGATGTGGACGCCGCCAATAAGGTGAACCAGCGGGCAAAAATGCTGCAGGCGAAGATCAACCGCTTCGAAAAGCTTGTTTCCATGGGCGACGATCTCGAGACGCTCGTTGAGATGGCGGAAGAAGAGGACGACGAATCGCTCGTCGAGGATCTCAAAAAGGAGCTTGCCGCCTTTTCCGAAAAGGTGCAGGCGCTGAAGCTCGAGTTGCTGCTCAAGGGACCGTATGACAGCTGCGACGCGGTGCTTTCGCTCCACGCGGGCGCAGGCGGCACGGAGGCGCAGGACTGGACGGAGATGCTGTACCGCATGTACACCCGCTACTGCGAGAGCCGCGGCTGGACGGTTCGCGAACTTGACCTGCTCGACGGCGACGACGCGGGCGTCAAGTCCGTGACCTTTGAGGTTTCCGGTGAAAATGCTTACGGCTACCTCAAGGCCGAAAAGGGCGTGCACCGTCTTGTGCGCATTTCTCCCTTCGATGCGTCCGGACGCCGCCACACCTCTTTCTCCTCGCTGGACGTGACCCCGATCTTCGACGACGATACCGCGGACGTCAAGATCGATCCGGACGATCTGCGCGTCGATACCTACCGTTCGAGCGGCGCAGGCGGACAGCACGTCAACAAGACCAGCTCCGCGATCCGCATCACGCATCTGCCGACGGGTATCGTGGTGCAGTGCCAGAACGAGCGCAGCCAGATTCAAAACCGAGAGACAGCGATGCGCATGCTCCGCGGCAAGCTCATCGAATTGCAGGAGCGCGAACGCGAGCAGCAGATGGCGGACATCAAGGGTGAAATGAAGAAGATCGAATGGGGCAGCCAGATCCGCTCCTATGTGTTCCAGCCCTATACGCTCGTCAAGGATCACCGCACCGGCGTTGAGACCGGCAACATTCAGGCCGTTATGGACGGCGCGCTCGATCCCTTCATCAGCGCGTACCTCGTGCAGTCCTGAGGCGGACGCTCCCCCGCAGGAAGGCGCTTCCCATGACCAAATTTGACTATGAACTCGTCGGCAAGATCGGCTCCATGGCGCTCATCCGCAAAGAGGACCGCGACATCGACTACAACATCATCGCGCGGCTCGGCGGCGAGCTGCGCCCAGGCATGATCTGGGTCTCGAGCGGTGCAACGGAGATCGGTCGGCTCGACTACATCCGCCGCCACGGCCGTGAGCTGACCGGCGACCCGCAGGAGATCAAGGCGGACTATGCTGCGCAGGGGCAGGCGATTCTGATCGGCGAATACCGCCGCTATATCCCGCATTGCTACTCGGTGCGGCAGCTGCTCGTCGAGCACACGCATTTCAACGACGAGGAGAAATGCGCGCACATCCGCGGTTTCCTACTGCGCTGCGCGCAGCAGGGCGCGATTCCGATCGTAAACTACAACGATCCCGTGAGCGTGGACGAGATCCGCAAAATGGAGCTTGCAAAATACCGCGAAACGCCGGAGCATCATGTTGTCGAGTGCGTGGATAACGACGAGACGGCGTCCGTAATCTGCGACCTCGTGCATGCGCGCTATCTCGTCATCTTCACAAGCGCGGACGGCATCTATCGCGACCCGCACGACCCCTCGACGCTCGTTGACGCGGTCGAGGGCAAAGACGTCTACGAGGTGCTGGACGCCATGACCGAGCTGCAAAAGAGCTGCATCGGCGCGAGCCGGGCAGGCGCAAACGGCGCACGCGCGAAGCTCGACTTCATTCGCCGTCCCGTCATGAACGGCACGACCGTCATGATCGCGCGCGCAGGCAACCGCATCTCCGACGTGATCGAAGGCAAGTGCAAGCGCACAGTCTTCCGCGTGCGCTGATCCGTCCATCTTCAAACCGCACAACGGCCCGCAGAGTTTTCTCTGCGGGTATTTATATTGTGTCGATCATTTGACTTTTCTGTTTTACAGAAAATTTTCATTGTTAAACGAATAATATTTATTGACAAACGATAAACCATAGCGTATACTGACCTGTATCGGGGCTCCCGAAATATGCGTACTGATTAAAACGGAGATAGAATGATGGATACGATCAAAGCAAAACATCCGAAGCGTCTGAATCTGCTTGTGCGCGTGCTGATCGTCATGGGTATGCTGCTGGGACTTGCGCTCGGCGTGTATGCAACGACACTCGTCGTGAGCGAATTCGTCCACTGGTGGGACGGCGGCGGAATGCAGAGGTGGCAGCTCGCCGCGTCCTATGCCGCAATGCTGCTCTCGCTCGCCGGTGCGGAGTACATCGGCCTCACGCTCTACCGCATGATGCAGACCCTCGAAAGCGATCCCTTTGTGGAATGGAACGTCGCGGCGTTTCGCCGCATGGGGATCACGGCGCTCTGCATCACGGCGCTGTGTCTTCTCACGCTTGTATTCTGGCCCGTGCCGCTTGCGGTGCTCGCCTCACTGCCCATCGGCATGTGCGGCCTGTTTTCGATCGTACTGAGCAGGGTTTTTGCCCGCGCGGTCGCCTACAAGCAGGAAAACGATCTCACGGTATAAGGAGGCGCGCTATGATCCAGGTCAATCTTGACGTCATGCTCGCAAAGCGCAAAATGTCACTGTCCGAGCTGTCGGAGCGGGTAGACATCTCGCTCGCCAATCTCTCGATCCTCAAAAACAACAAATGCCGCGCGATCCGCTTTTCCACGCTCGACGGCATCTGTAACGCGCTGGACTGCCAACCGTCCGACATACTCGCCTATGTAAAGGAGGAATCACATGGAACAGGGACCGTCTGAAAGGCTTTCCACCCCTGTCTCTTCCGCGTCTGCCGTCGAAAAGTCGCCCGTTACGTCTGCGGAGCGTTGGCTTCTGCTCGGTGCACTTGCCATTGGCATTGCGTTCCGCGTCTTTTTTGCCGCTTCCGAAAATACGGCCGAATGGTTCTGGGCATTCTGGGGCGTTGCGCTGATCGTCTACCTTGCGTTCAACCGAAAGGCCGTCCTCGCAAACCGCTATGCCTGTCTGCTCTTTGGCGGGACCGTCGCCATTATGCTGCTGGACACGCTGCACCACGGACAGGATACGCTCGCTGTGCTGAACACGCTGTTCGTGCCGTGCCTGCTCATGCTGAGTCTTGTTTTCACGCAGGAAAACCCGCCTGTACAGCGCGAGGGCGTACTGCTGCCCGCCTTCTTTCTCGGCTGGTTCGTCAAGCCCTTTTCCGCGATCCCGCGTGCATTCTCCGCGCTGGGCTCGCTGCGAAAAGACCGGAAAAACACGCTGCCGGTCCTGCTCGGGCTCGTCATCGGTATTCCGCTGCTCGTCATCGTGCTGCTGCTTCTTTCGAGCGCGGATGCGGGCATGGAAGCGCTGCTGTCCGGTCCGCTGCAGGATGTTTCTCTCGACGACGTCTGGCGCGTGCTTTGGACGCTGCTGCGCATATGCTTTACTGCGCTGCTGTTTTACTCGCTGTTCGATAACGCTCTGTTCGGCAAGCGTCTCACATGGAAGTACCGTGACGCGGTCTGGCCGCCTGCAACGCTCCTCGTGATCACGGGGCTGCTGCTGCTGGCCTATGCGGCCTACGGCGTCGTGCAGTTCCGCTACCTGTTCGGCGGACGGCTGCCGGAGGGAGCAACCTATTCGCTCTATGCGCGGGAAGGTTTTTTCCAGCTTATCACGGTCATGTGCATCAACATCACGCTGTTCGGTCTGACGCTGCGCTATGCAAAGCCGAGCCGTGCGGGGCTCGTCATGCAGATACTGCTGCTTGTCTCCACGGGGCTGCTGCTCGCCTCCGCCGTGATCCGCCTGCTGCTGTACATCAGTGCTTACGGACTCACCATGCTGCGCATTCTCCCGCTTTGGTTCATGGCCTATCTCGCCGCGCTGCTCGTGCTCTGCGCCGTTCGGCTCAAAAAGACGTCTCTGCCGCTGCTGCGCGTCGGCGCGATGGCGCTCCTGCTCTGGTACGTCTGCCTGAACATCCCGAACTGGGCTTCGATCATTCTGCGATACAACACGGGTCTGTGACCGCGGCCGGCCGAAACGACCCGATTCTCTTTTGTAAAACTATGAGGGGCGCCGTTGACAAATCGACAAGCGGCGTCCCCCATGTTATATAGGAAGCAACATCTGCAACAGTGTTTTATCCGGCGCCCCGTCAGCTCTCCTTGCAAACGCCGCGATCGCGCAAAAGAATCCGCAGGCACAACGCACAAACACCGTTATTCCATGCGATCCGACGATCCCCGATCCGCAAAGCGGGAGTAAAGCAAGCGTTCAAACCGTGCCGGCAAGCCGGAAGCGATTGAGCTTATAGATCTTTTTCTTCATACGGTTTATTCCAGGAACCAATCTCAATGATATTTCCATCCAACCACATTGCAATTTCTCCGTTTGAATTATTGTCATCATCCGGCTTATCGAAATCGCTTAATCATCTTGCAGCCTGTTAAACAATACATAACAAAAAAGCCCGTCGTGATTCTGTCGAAACTACGGCGGGCTTATGGTGGGGATGGAGGGGCTCGAACCCCCGACCTCTTCGATGTGAGCGAAGCGCTCTGACCAGCTGGGCTACATCCCCGAACATAGATTATTTTACATTAGTTTGCTCTCCGTTGCAAGTCTTTTTTTCAAGGAAAGCGCCATGGTTGAAAAATATGCCCGGATTACATATAATAGAGTTGTATTATTCTGAATAAAGGATGGGGGTTCCCTTTGCTTGGTAAATCTTTGAAATGGATGCTGCTGACGCTTGCCGTCTTTGCGCTGCTTGTGGTTGGCATACGCTTCGCCGTGCGCGCGATCTTTCCTCCCGAACCGACGCCCGTGAGCGCGGCGTCCGCCGTCAACACCCCGGCCGATAACGCTGCACCGGAAGCCACGCCCGCGACCGACGCATCCGCCGCCGTGCCCGCCGCAGCAACTGCAACGCCCGCGTCCGAACCGCAAGCCGTACCCACGGAGACGCTGCTTGACGACTATCTTGCCGGTATGTCCTTGCAGGACAAGCTCGGCCAACTCGTCATGTTCGGATTCTCCGGAACTGCCAGTCCCAACGAAGAGTTCCGCTCCATACTTTCGCAGTACCACGTCGGCAACATCGTTCTCTACGGCGCAAACATCGACCGCACCGCTGCCGACGGCGGCTTCAGCGATGCCACGCTGCTCACCGGCAGGCTTGCCCAGCTCAACCCGACGGACGTTCCCTTTCTTGTCAGCATCGACGTTGAGGGCGGACGCGTGCAGCGCTTCAAGTGGCCCTCTGCGCCCGTTTCCGCCAACACGCTCGGCAAAAATAACAGCCCCGACCTTGCCTATGAACAATTCTACACCGTCGGTACGAAACTGCGCGAGGTCGGCATCAACATGAACCTTGCCCCCGTACTGGACGTTGCGGAAGAACCCATGCAGACATTTTTGACCACACGCATCATCAGCAGCGACGCAAGCATCACCGCGGAGATGGGCCGCTCCATCATCGAGGGGTTGAACGACGCCGCCTGCCTGTCCACGGCAAAGCACTTCCCCGGCCACGGTGCGACCACGGAGGATACGCATGCCACAACGCCCGTCGTCAACAAGACGTTGGAAGAGTTGGAAAACTATGAGCTGATTCCTTTCCGCGCCGGCATCGAAGCGGGCGTGGACGCCGTGCTCGTTGCGCACATTCTCTATCCCGAGCTTGACAGTGCCAACATCGCATCCATGTCGCAGACCATCATGTCCGGTCTGCTGCGCGACACCTGCGGTTTTCCCGGCATCATCATGAGTGACGATTTCCGCATGGGCGGACTGACCACCCGCTATGACGTCGGTGAAGCTGCTGTGCGCTTCATCCTCGCGGGCGGCGATCTGATCCTCTGCGGTCCGCGCAGCGATTTGCAGCACAAGATCATGACCTCGCTCACGGATGCAGCGGAAAGCGGGATCCTGTCCGAGGCCCGCATTGACGAAAGCGTGCGGCGCATTCTTGAGAAAAAAATGAAAGTGACCGACTGGAGGCCCATCTCCGGCGGCAGCGAGGCTGCATGACAAACGCAGAGGCCCGTCATCCCGATCCTGTTCCTGTTCACGCAAAGAAGCGGCGCGCCGCATCCGGCGCAGGCCGCCGATTTGCGTTGCTCGCGCTCGTGGTCACGCTCATGCTAGCCGCTGGTTCCGCTTTCTTTCTGTTCTCGCATGTGCAGCTCGGCGCGGTCTGGTTCCCGAAGAACACCCCCACCCTCCGTCTCGCCGCTTGGGAGCCCGGCTGGAGCGCCGCGCTCTCCGAGTTCTCCGCGCTTGAGACGCTGGATCTGACACAGGCTCCATATGATGCGAGCGAAGCCGCGCGGCTCTCCGCTCTCCTGCCCAACGGCTGCGCCCTGCTGTGGCAGTCGCAAACGCCCGATGCAGCCCCCGCAGCGGACGCGACCGACACGCCCGTCGCCGTCGACGCGGACACGACCGGCCCAACGCCCGTTCCGGACGCGCCGGAACCGGAAACGGATCCTCTGGATGCCTTTATCGCGAGCATGTCCATGCAGGACAAGCTCGGCCAACTCGTCATGTTCGGCTTTTCCGGAGTGAATCGCCCGAACGAACAGTTTTGTTCATTCCTCGAACAATACCATGTTGGAAACCTTGCGCTTTACGGCGTCAACATCGATCCGGAGTCGAGCGGTGGCGGTTTTGACCGTGCGGCGGCCCTGCTGCAGCAGCTCGACAGTCTCAACCAAACGGATATTCCCTTCCTGGTCAGTATCGATGTGGAAGGCGGTCTTGTCCAGCGTTTCAAATGGCGTCCGCCGATCCTCTCGGGCCGAAAGCAGGGACAGCGGAACGATACGGCGTTCACCTACGATCAGTTTCTGACCGCAGGCAAAAAGCTGCGGGAGACCGGCATCAACATGGATCTTGCACCCGTGCTCGATGTAGCGAAAAACCCGAGCGGCACATTTCTCAAGTCGCGCATCATCAGCAGCGACGCAGAGACTGTATCCTCCCTCGGCGCAGCCGCCATACAGGGTCTGAACGACGGTGGTTGTCTGTCCACAGCCAAACACTTCCCGGGTCACGGCGCTACGAGCGAAGACTCGCACGCGCGCACGCCCGTTGTGAACAAAACGCTCGAGGAGATGGAGGCCTACGACCTCATTCCCTTCCGGGCCGGTATGGATGCGGGCGTGGACGTTGTGCTTGTTGCGCACATTTTCTACCCCGAGATCGACGGCACGGACATCGCCTCCATGTCGCACTATTTCCTTACGGAGCTGCTGCGCGAAACCTACGGGTTTACCGGTGTCATCATGAGCGACGATTTCCGCATGGGCGGTCTGACCTCGCGGTACAGCGTCGGTGAAGCAGCAGTCAAATTCCTGCTTGCAGGCGGAGATCTCATTCTCTGCGGAAAACGCATGGACCTGCAAAAGGAGATCCTTGAAGCGCTCACGGCAGCGGCAGAGGACGGCTCGCTTCCCGAAGCGCGCATCGACGAATGCGTTCGCCGCATTCTTGAGAAAAAGATGAAGGTGACGGACTGGAGTCCTACGCTTTCGACGCCTTGAGTACGGCTTATCCCTTCTTTTCTTTTTAGAAGAAAAGAAGCAAAAGAAAATCAATTGCAGAACAGT
>ERZ857629.742-NODE-742-length-41959-cov-5.930723_pt1 | contig 41959 bp, 25 predicted proteins | sample MGYA00519700_ERZ857629 | MGnify/ENA primary metagenome ERZ857629 (study PRJEB31778, sample SAMEA3449351) | human gut metagenome | biome: human gut; feature: human-associated habitat; material: faeces | place: United Kingdom | collected 2010/2012 ... | reverse complement strand
ACTCAAAACAAAAGCTCAAATCTGCTATTTTTTGCTTTTTTAGTCATTCTTTTTCCGAAAAAACATGTAGCATTGATACAAAACAACACAAAATTATTAACTTTTCACTAAACAATGCGTGAAGATTCTACCTATTCCAATACAATTAGCAAAAGTATCTATCTTATCATGAAAAACAAAAAAGCGTACAACTCTTTCGAGCTATACGCTATCTTGTTCTTTTTAACACTACTAATAGAGACTTTAAGGAATAAGAATCTGTTCTTTGAGAGGTAAAGAATCGGAACTACCACCAACTTGAACCAGATACGATCCTGGCACTGTCACAAACTGATGCTGGTCCATATCATAATAAGAGAATGAGTCAGAATCCAATTTTACTTGAATACGACGAGACTCTCCATGCTTCAGAAATACTTTTTCAAAGCCCTTCAACTCCTTCAACGGACGGGGTAAGGTAGGATTCACGCATCCCACATAGACTTGAGCTACTTCTGCAGCATTCTTCTTGCCAGTATTTTTCAAGTCGAAAGATACAAGCCATGAATCATTATCTTTAACTATAGTAAGATTTGAATAGTCAAAAGAAGAATAAGAAAGGCCAAAGCCAAACGGGAATAAAGGCTTGACTCCATTGGCATCATAACCACGATAGCCAACAAACACACCTTCACGATATTCCACAGTCTTACATTCTCTACCAGGTCGGTTCTCATAATAACTGTCATGACAAGGATTGTCCTCCCATTTTTTCTCAATAGAAATAGGAAGTTTACCACTTGGAGAAATCTTTCCTGTCAGTATTTCTGACAAGGCAGTTCCACCTTCCTGTCCAGGATACCATGCCATCAACAGGGCATCTATCTTGTCAAGCCAACGGCTCATATCCACTCCACCGCCAGCATTGAGCACTACCGTCATCTTCTTGCCCGCCATAGAAAGGCGCTCTATCATCTCTTCCTGATACCCCGTAAGACGGAAAGAACGATCAAAGCCTTCTCCCTCTACATTGGAGTTAAAGCCAGTACTATAAACTATGTTTTCAACCTTAGCCAGACCTGCATACAACTTTTTCTCATTCAGACGAGAGATATTGCAGCTCACTGCTGCAGAAGATATATTGTCAAAATATTCCAAAACAAAATGATACATTTGGCCTTTTTCTACCTTGAACGTTTTCTCGCGATGAGAATAAGCATGATTACCCCAATCGCCTGTCAAGAGCTTATCGTTCACAAAGATACGGTAGCCATCATCGCCACCCATAGATATGCGCAACAGACCATCTTCCTTTGACTTATAATAGAAAGACCATCTTGCCGAGAAATGATCTTTAGGGAAACCTGGACCTATAGAGTCATATCCCCAATCAAAAGCTATCCTGTCATCCACATGAGTTGAATCGGGAGTTCCTGAGAGTTTCTGATTTTTGTAATAAGAAGCCAAGAAACCTTTTTTTGTCATTGCCGCATCCATATAAACCTCAGCATTAACATCATCATAGATGACATCATCGGTCAAGACGATAAGATTGGGCTTGGCTTTCTTTAGGGCAGCACTCAACGTAGTAGAGGCAAAGGGATTTACGAAGCCACTTCCACCTCCTGTTGCCACAATATTGGCATTCTCACCAACAAGGGCTGTACGCCCTTTAAGAGGCAATGTGTTCTTATTGTTTTTCAGAAGTACAATACCTTCACGGGCTATCTGTAGAGCTTTCTGCCTGGATGGTGCATAATTCAAGGCTATCGTCGTATCTTTCTGCTGTCGGTCGAGCAAGCCAAAAGCTATCAAAGACTGCAGAATGTGCTGTACCTTTTGATCTATCGTAGCCTCTGTCACCAATCCTTTCTTTATAGCAGGATAAAGATTCTCGTAATTCAGATTGCGTCCTTTTGGCATCTCCAAATCCAGACCATTATTAGCTGTGTTGACAACAGAATAGACTGAGGTCCAGTCAGACATCAAGAGGCCTTTAAATCCCCATGTGTCACGAAGTATCGTTTTATTGAGCCAGGCATTCTCTGTAGCATGCACACCATTGAGAAGATTATAGCTATCCATGACTGCACCTACGTGAGCCTGCTGTACTGCCTTGCGAAATGCAGGGAAATAGATTTCCTGCAAAGTTCGCTCATCAATATCAGAACTGGTGTGATGACGACTCCACTCCTGATTGTTGCCACAAAAATGCTTGATGGTTGCCATCACTCCCCTGCTCTGAACGCCTTCTATGTACTGACAGGCTATCTCAGAAGTGAGATAGGGATCCTCGCCGAAATATTCATAATTACGACCGCACAAGGGTGAGCGATATATATTAACACCTGGACCCAATAAGATACCAACACCACGGGCACGGGCGTCATCCCCCAGGCCCTCACCCAACAGATGAGCCACATTTCTATTCCAAGTGGCAGCAGTTAGGATGCCCGATGGGAACAAGGTGCTATGAGGTGCATGATTGCGAATGCCACAAGGACCATCAGCCAACAATATGCGAGGAATTCCCAGACGTGGAATAGCACGCAGAGAAAAAGACGTCTCACCGGACAGATAATCTATCTTTTCTCTCAAAGTCATTTGTTCCACCAACCCTTTCGCTCTTTTGACAGCTTCATCATCTATGATTTGAGCCATCGAATGAGAACAAACGACACCAACTATCATCACCGCTATTGTACGGCTGATATTACACAAACTTTTTATCTGATATTTCTTCATAACTATATTTTTATTTTGTCTTTATCTTTATCTTGCATGGCAGAAGCCCATCGGCAGAAGCCTCAAAAAGGAACTCGCCCACACGGCCATTACCTCGTACGATTGCCATCAGTTGTCCATGAAAGACAGGCATTTCTGATATGTGAAAAGGATTCAAGTCGGTAGGATCTCCATTGGCTGAAGCAACAAACTCTCCACATCCATCTACTCTGAAACGAATTCTTTCAGAACTGTCAGGGCACAGATTACCCTGCCTATCGACTACTTTCACCTGCACAAAAGCATACTCTGTGCCATTGGCACACACACTATGCTTATCGACCGTTGCCATCAACCGATAAGGTTGTCCTGCCGTACAGACAGAATCACTCATTGCAGGATGTCCTTCCCTATCATAAGCGACAACAACAAGTTTACCAGGCTCATATTTCACAGAATCCCATATCAACCGATAATGTCGTAAGAGAGCCAGACTGTCTCCCTTCATAGACTGGACTTCCGACAAGGACAGTTTCCGCCTGCGCCCCATGCTTTTGCCATTCAGGAACAACTCTGCTTCTGGATAATCTGTATATACCATTACAGGGGTTACCTGCCCCTCGCGCCCATGCCAAGTCCAATGAGGAAGTATATGAAGTGTTTGATCTCTTTTATTCCACAGACTGCGATAAAGATAATACCTGTCCTTGGGTATATTGGCTAAGTCGATGATACCAAAGAGCGAGCTATGGCTTGGCCAGTTGTCATTATTATAAGGTGTTGGTTCACCTAAATAGTCGAAGCCCGTCCATACAAACTGTCCTAAATACCATGGATATTTCTCGGCCAAGGAAAAATCAACATCTGGCGTGTTACTCCAGCTACAATATTCTACATCATAACCTGAAGACTGATGATCTGCGTACATTGCCATGGATCTCAACTTTAGAGGGAACTTATAAACACCCCGAGAACTAACCGTGGAAGCGGTTTCGGAACCGAGAATCATTCCTTGCTGCCAAACAGCAGCAGCTTTTTCAAAGTTCCAGGTATTGTAGTTGATGCCAGGAATATCCACTTCTTTGGCGAATCCATTAGCCAAAACATACGGAATTTGATCCATACACACTGTAACAGATCGTGTAGAATCTTCTTCATGGCAATACTGCTGCAAGCGTTTCACCAACTTCCATCCTTCAGGATCTCGCTGGTTGGGCACCTCGTTGCCTATTCCCCACAAGATGACAGAAGCATGATTGCGAAAATGGCGCACCATATCTCTTACCATTCTCTCTGCATAATCTTCAAAATAACGATGGAATCCTTTCTCACACTTAGAAATATTCCACTCGTCGAAAGGCTCTATCAACAGCATCAACCCCATCTCATCGCACAATCGGGGCAATAATGAGGAAGGAAGATTATGGGAAGTTCGGATGGCATCACAACCCATATTCTTTAAAAGTTTGAGCCGATAGCGAAGAGCAGACTCATTAACAGCGGTACCCAGCGCTCCTAAATCATGATGTATGCAAACCCCTTGTATCTGACGATGCTTCCCATTCAGGAAAAAGCCCTGTCCCTTGACAAATTCTACACTTCTGATACCGACATCCATCTCCAAGTGGTCAACAACACGTTTATCCCGAACTAAAGATATACACAAATGATAAAGATTAGGCTGTTCCGGACTCCACAATTGTGGATTCAATACTGTCAAAATCTGTCGAGAGTTTTGTTCACACGCCCGCACCGAGGCTTGCCGACTGGCAACAACCTTGCGGTTAGTATCCAATAGTTCTATTCTGACGATGCTATTTGGAATATTATTCCCGTCTATAGCAGCATCTACACTCACTTCCGCCTTATTGGACTCCACTATTTTGGTAATAACTTTGGTATTCCAAGTTGAAAGAAGGACATCTCCCGTCTCAATCAACCTCACTTCCCGAAATATTCCTGCGCCAGGATACCAACGCGAAGAATGAGCCTTGGAATCTAACTTAATCGCCAAGACATTATCTTTGCCAGGACGATGTGCATAGGAGGTTATTTCTACTTGAAATGCAGCATAGCCATTCGGGTGAAAGGCCACTTGCCGCCCATTTACAAAGACTGTGGCCTCGCTCATCACTCCATCAAAATAAAGAAAACTACGAGAATTGCCTTTCAAGCGAAAATGACAACGATACCAAGCCTCGCCATCATAAGGAAGTCCTCCGGTACGACCCGTCTTACGATTCACCTTGGTTTCTTTGTTTTGGATATTCATCACATCCTGCAAGTCGTTGTTCCTATCAAAAGGTCCCAATATGGCATAATCGTGAGGAATAGTCACACTGCTCCATGCCTTATCGTCATAATTCACCTTCTCTGCAGAAGCAAATCGTCCACGAGCAAATTTCCACCCTTCCCCAAGTATGCGTTCGCTACGTTGAGAAAAAACAGAAAGGAAAGATATACACACCAACAAAGAAAGAACAAGAAAACGTTTCATAAATCTTCTATTCTATATTCAACTTCAATTCCTTATCACCCACAAGTATCGACACCTCACCAGACTCCACAAATCGTTTGCCATCGGCATCAATATATCCAAGGTCTCTCTCCACATCGACATCAAAGGTATAAGTAATACTCTCGCCTTTCCGTATTAGTTTCTTCTCAAAGAATTTCAACTCTTTACATGGGCGCGTAATAGAACTATAAGGATCCACAACATACCAAAAGACAGTCTCCTTTCCGTCCCTGTCGCCAACATTGGTTACAGAAACCGAAACCTGAAACTTATCATTCTTGGTCACATGAGATTTACTTGCAACTGGCGAACCATAAATAAAATGCGTATAGCTCAGTCCATGCCCGAAAGGATATAAAGGTTCGCTCGTCATATCCTTGTAAAAGCCCTGATGACGACGGGCACTATTACGCCTGTTATAATAAATAGGAATCTGACCTTGCGCATAGGGGAACGTCATCGCCAACTTGCCAGATGGATTATAGCGGCCTGAAAGAATGCCTCCAAGCGCATCACCTCCTGCTATACCAGGATGCCAAACTTCCAATATTGCTTCTGACAAATCCACAGCCTCACCCAGAATTACAGGGCGACCACTTGCCAAAACGAGCACAATCTTACCACCGGCATTATTCACGGTATGCATCAACTTTTGCTGAATGGCAGGCAGACTGATGTCGGCATGAGAATTATTCTCACCACTCCAACTACCTTTCTCGCCCATACACATGATAACAACATCAGCCCATTTGGCCAAACCCTCTGCTTCCTTAAAGCCCGATTCGTCATCACCGTCAAAATCACAACCCTTAGCATACCTCACTTCGGAGGTTCCAGCAAACTCCTTCTGAATGCCAGCAAGCAATTTCTGAATATCCTGATCCTCACCATGTCCCCACCAACAACCAAGCAAATCATGAGCATTGTCAGCCATCGGTCCCAACACCGCTATCTTCTTTGCAGACTGTAATGGCAATATACCCGAATTCTTCAAAAGAACCATTGACTCTGAAGTTATGTCGGAAGCTACCTGCAAGCTTTGTGGTAGCAGAAAACGAGCTGCAGGCTTTGAAACTGGGGTATAAGGATTTTCAAACAATCCCAGTTGAAACTTTACCCTCAGCACTCGCCTCACAGCCTCATCAATAACTGCCATGCTGACCTTACCTTCAGTGACTAAAGACTCCAAATATGCATCATACGAATGAGACATCATATCCATATCGAGTCCTGCCGTTAGCGCTAATGCACCAGCCTCCTTCAAATTCTTGGCCATACCTTGACTCTTCAATTGCTGGATGGCTGCCCAATCCGAGACAACCATACCTGAGAAAAGCCAACGATGGCGAAGAACCTCTGTCAACGTATAATAGTTAGCAGATCCAGGAGTGCCACTAATGTCATTAAAGCTACTCATAATAGTAGCTGCACCAGCCTTCACACCCATCTCGTATGGAAGAAGATAAGTATCCCATAGACTCTGGCGGGAAATCTCGGTATAAACATAGTCGCGACCTGCCTCAGAAGCTCCATAGCCCACATAATGTTTCAAACATGCGGCAACTGATGTTGCTGCAGCAAGGCTGTTGCCTTGATAACCTTTCACAGCAGCCTGTGCAAACACGCCATTGGCATAGGGATCCTCTCCGTAGCATTCAGCCACACGCCCCCATCTTGGATCTCTGCTGACATCTATCATCGGAGAGAAAGTCCAGTCTACACCACTCATTCTACACTCTTGAGCAGAAACCCTGCATCCTTGCTCCACCAATGCAGGGTTCCAACTGCAAGCCTGAGCTAATGGAATCGGGAAAATCGTGCGAAAGCCATGAATGGCATCATAACCGAACAAAATAGGAATGCCCAAGCGAGAATCCTCCATGGCATGTCGCTGCATCCGATTTCGCAACTCTGGATCAGTAGCAAAATATATCAAAGAGCCTATCTCTGCAGGGATGTTTTTCACCTCTACGCCCTTATTATTCTCTATATTGTTGGTACCCAATGTATACTGATTGAGCTGCAAGACCTTTTCTTTTAAGGTCATACGTGACAAAAGATCCTCTACTCTGTTTTCCAAAGGGGCATAGGCATCTTTATATATCATCTTGGCTTTTGCTGAATTATTCGCCATTACAGGGCGAGCAATACATACGACCAACAGCCATATCATCATTCTCGATTGTATTCTCATAGGTCATGTGTTTATTTAATGTTCTTGTATTCTTGCTGCTTTTTCTGATAGTAGTCATGCATAACATACCAGGCTTTCTTGCGCTGTCCTTGATCTGAAACCAATCCCTTACGGTTCCAACCATCCTGATTGGTAGGATGAAAGCGGAATGGCGACCTGAAGTCAAAAAGAACCCAAGGCGAGACACCTACTAAATTTGGAATATTCTCAAACATCCTCAAATTATCACGATAAAGTTTTGCTTGGTATTCCTCACTCCAGGAAGAAGCTGTCGTATCGTCACCATGCTGACCAAACAAGGCCTCGCCCCCAAACTCTGAAATAAGCAATGGCTTATGCATAGCCACCTTCCATACACATTTGGCAGGTTCCAACGGCCATGGCGCATACCAGCCCATATATTTATTGACACCAATCATATCCAATTGATTTACAAAGCTATCTTCCATCTCGAACAACTGCGAATTTTCCTTGAAATATACATTATCGAAAGCGGCAACAAATAAGCGAGTTGTATCTACTTCCTTACCAGTTTGCAGCAAATCCGTCAAAAAGGCATTACGAGCATCAGAAGGTCGTGTCTCGTTTGCAATTCCCCAAAAGCAATCAGCACAACGGTTTTGGTCTCTACGAATGGTTTCTTTCAACATTCTCTTTGCTTTATTTAAGGTTTCCTTATTAGAGAAATCTATGGCTTGCCAAACAGGTATTTCCTGCCATAGCATGATGCCCATCTTCTCTGCCTTGCGAACGATATACTCGTTTTGCTGATAATGCGCCAAACGAACCATATTAACTCCTAAAGCTCTTGCCTCAGAAAGGAGCATTTCGGCGTCACTTTCAGAGCAGGCTCTTCCCATACGCTGTGGTATTTCTTCGTGGAAAGAAATACTACGCAAAAACACAGGTTTCCCATTAAGATGCACTTTTGCCCCCTTCACCTCCACATTACGGAATCCAATCATTTCTGTTACCTCATCGCACTGGGTTTTGATGTTTACTTGATATAACTTAGGAAAATCTGGACTCCAACGTTGTATCTTGGAAATCTTCAAATCTCCAGTTGCCATACCTGATGCGTCTGTTTTCAACAGGAGTCTGCGCTTCAATTCTGGTATTTCTACACATACATCTTGATTGGCAACACCTTCCGACAAAAAGACTTTTACATGTACCAAATCTGCACGATGCTTATCCAATTGAACAAAATAATCGCTAATATATTGCTTAGGCAAGGTAACAAGCATCACATCTCGCGTGATACCACCATAATTCCACCAATCAAAAGACAAAGCTGGGATGGCAGACTTCTGACGACGATTGTTCACCTCCACAACCAATGTATTATCCCCTTGCACCAAAGCATCTGTCACCTCCATTTGAAAAGGTGTGAAAGATCCTTCGTGCTCTCCGATTTTTTTACCATTCAAATACACATTACAACGATAGCTGACACCAGCGAAGTACAAAAAGCGCCGCTTGGCATCTAAAGCATGGAGATGAAAATGGCGGGCATACCAAACAGAGCCTTCAAAATACTTGAGTTCAGAAGATTGAGAATTCCAATCTCCTGGTACATTCAGGCGCAAACCTCCATCGAAAGCATATTCATAGAAATCGCTCTTACCTTGAGGCGTTTGGTTGAGATACAATTTCATTTCTTCGCCTCTCTCGTAAAGATCGACGATAGCGTTCCACTTTCCGTTCAAGGATTCATATTGCCTACCATAGACATTAGAGATATATGTCTCTGCAGCAAAAGTCTCTCCACAAAGGGAAATGATACATATTAATAAAGCTACTATTTTTTTCATTTCTCAATCTTGTATTGGTAAATTGCAAATTGATTCTTCTCCGGTAAAAAGAAAGAGAGTCGTCCATTCTCATCTATTTGGGAGACAAATGAGGCTCCTTGCCCAGCTATCTTCTCCAATTGAACATGCTCGCCAGGTGTCAACCAGGTCTGCAACCAGGCCTTTTGTCTGTCGTTGTCCTCACGATAAACAATAAAATATCCTTTATCCTGACAAGTCATAGACTGGAAGCCTGTCCAAGAACGCCCTGAAGGCTCATCACCTATTGGCAAGATAACTCCCGAATGGAAGTCATGCTGTATCTTTCTGTAACTCTCTATCAGTGGGGAAACTTTATAGGCTTCCTGAGGCAAGTTGGATGCTTCCATCCATGCTAAAGGCTGAGCAGCAGCAGTAATGCCAAAAAGATAGTCAAAGGAGTAGCTCTTGGGAGCAAAAATATCATTGTCAGCATATTTATCAGCATTGCGCCATTTGTTCAAGAACTCTACCTGCATTTTTTCTGCAGGAACATAACGAGACAATTGCCACAAATTGCGCAAAGTACGATAAGGATAATAGTTACCCCAATCAGTATATCTATTCTCAAGAAATATATTTCCATACTCATTCATAGAATGATATCCCCCACGTCTTCCTGCTGTAGCGTCCAAATTAAAGATAACGTGATGGTCGGTTTCCATTGCTACCTTGTCAAAGAGATGGCGTAAATTCTCTTCTGCTTGCTTTGTAGGAATCTGCAAACCATCTATCTTGAAGCACTCAATGCCATATTGACGATATAAAGACACAATTGCCTGGGCATCCTTCTCCCAATCGGAAAAATCATTTTGTACACTTGGATTAAACCACAAGCCGATACGGATACCCAACTTCTTTCCTCTCTTCACTATATTTTTCAATCCATGAGGGAACTTCATGGGATTAGGTGTCCAATAGCTGTTGTCCTTCCAAATATCCTTGAAAGAGCCTCCTTTTGTCTTTGAGTTAGGACTTTTACCACTCTGCCAGCCGTCATCCAACTGGAAAACTGTAATACCCAACTTGGCTGCTCTATCTAATTCGCGCATACAAAACTCCTCGTTGATTTTTTCATCTTGGCTTCTATCTCCCCAAGTGTTGAGCATAATCATCTCATCTGAAGAAGATTTTTCCTTTCGCAGTTGTTTTTGGTAAGTTCGCAAAGCCACCAATGCCGCTCTCTCCTCACCATGAAATACGCCAAGCACACATCCATACAGACGAGTCCATGATTCCTCCTTTATGTCGGCAGAAGAAACTCCAGGACTGACTACCATAAAGTCATTGAAATCTGTGATGAAGTCAGAACCTGTATAATGCAACTGTGTGCTTGAAGAAGGAGCCTCTTTCAAAAAAAAGAAGCCATTATCTGTCAATTGGTCCTTAGCAAACAAAAGATTACCTCTACAGCCGCTCTTGCGATAAGGAATAAATTCACGCTCAATGACCAAATTGTCATTCCAATCAGTATAATCCAAAAACTCAACAGCCTTTGTCTGCCAATGCTTCCCAAACAACTGAATGCGGTCTAATGTTGGAGTTTTCAATTCCGTCACCATATCCTCTGCTGACTCAATATTTTTTCTATCAACATTGGATTCATCAGCAACAGACTTCAACTTCTGCATAGTACCTCTAAGATAAGTGGTACATGCCAAGGCAGGAGTATTCTCATAAACCTTGAAGACACGCTTTACTGATAATGTACCCTGGTCGTAACAAACAATCACTTCAAGATGACTTGGTTGCACACCATCAGAAAGAACCCATTGCGATGACATTTTTCCATTCCTTGCATCACCTTGAGCTATGGCAAAGTCTGGACGCTCACCACGAGCCTGCATGCAAGTTCCATGCAGTTTATCTGTCAAGGCTATCGTTTTCAACGCTCCATGATTCCACAAGAAACAGCGCTCCATGTAAGAGTTTCCTATGCGAAGGGTATCTTTATTCAAAATGGCATAGCTGTTCTTCACTGCTTTCACAGAACACCATGCCATTGAGAATAATAGCAAAATGAATAGGGGTTTTCTCATAATAATTAATGATTGATAAAAGCACGAGGCTTATCCAAAAATTTATTAGGTTCATTAAAATGCTGAGTGTCGGGTACATCTTTCTTACCCAAACCATCCTGCATCAAAACCTTTAACTCAGACAAATGATGACGATACACGTCTCTTGGCATAATACCATATTGATGACAAAGGCCTGCAGCCATCCCTACAACCTCCCCCATCATACCCGTGGTTCTCATAACCCTTACCGTACCCAAAGCCACATGAGTACAACTGATATTCCTACCTGCCATAAAAAGGTTGTTCACATTACGGGAATACAGACAGCGATAAGGCACAGCATAGGGATAGATCCATCGATGTATGGTTCGCGTTTTAAATTCATTGCCAGGGAAATGAATACTATTAATACTGTCCGCAAAATGCAAGTCAATGCTCCAACTTGTTGTAAAAGACGCATCTTCGTGCAATACATTTTTATTGATATCTTCCTCAGACAAAACGTAATCTCCTAAAAGACGGCGTGACTCTCGCTTGCCCGCGATATAACCCACCCACGCCAAGGAACGATTGTTGAATTTTTTCTTTTCTACAGAATGATTCTTCAAAAAACTCCAGTTAGAGTAAATAACCAAAAGTCCATAGTCTCTGATTCTTTCAGCTTCTGTTATCTGGTTTTTATTCATACCTGTTTCCCAGGTCCACTCTCCTTTTGTTACTGTTTCCTTATTAGTTTCATTGAAGTTTACACCATAACAAAACTCTGGAAACGACACCTTATTACCCATCAACTCTGAATACCACTGAATAGAGGTACCCATAACAACGGAATCGGCTTTAATAGGAGCCAAAGACTCATGATATTCGCCTTGTGCCTCACGCCCCATTCTCCAATCAGCTCCAGCCATATAACCAATCGTACCATCTCCTGTACAATCGCTAAAAATGGGAGCAGTAAGACAGAGTTCCTCACCAGTAGTAATCTGACGAATCACTACAGACTGAATAAGGTTCCCTATCGTCTTGACCTTTACTGCACGATAAGAAGAATAAAGGGTTATGTTATCCTCGGCAAGAATAAAGGAATCTTTCTTGGTATCTTCATAGAAGTTGCCGGGCTGAGCATTACCACCTTTAGAATGTCCAAACTCACGAATCATTCTTCCCAATCCCTGATTGGGCATCATCTCTATTGTTCCTCCTAAATGTACGCGCACCTCTGAAGAATTATTACCTCCTAAAACAGGACGGTCATTGACTAAAGCCACTTTACACCCCATCCGAGCGGCAGATGCAGCAGCACACATTCCTGCAATACCTCCACCTATTACGATAAAATCATAGTTCTTCTGCTTTAAAATGACCTGTGGATGAAGACGTTTGCGAAGTAGATCCGTTGCTTTTGTATCAAGTCCTACAGGAGACTGAACTTCATCGGTTGTCATATAGACAGCATCACAACGGCCCTCAAAACCTGTCAAGTCATGCAAAGCCAAACTGTTTGTACCTGTCTTGAGTCTCATTTTACCAACTTTTTGCCATTGCCAGTCCTTTCCTTCAGCACCCAATACCTTAGAAATGATTTTTCCATTAACAGACAAAGAAAAGCGACCTGGCCCAGACTTTTTGCTCCAAGGAGCAGTCCAATTGTATGTCCTTACATATATATAGTAGAGACCACCTTCTTTCACGTGTATAGTAGTCGTAGCATCATCCACAGGTTTACCCATTCCATGTGCCAACAAATAAGAAGAGCCCATTTGGTCCATAAATTGCTGATCAACAACCCAACCTCCCTTCTGGTGGAAGCTCTCTGCTTCCACCAGAATTTCAGAAGCCTCCACCATAAGGGAACTCAGGAACGCAATTATCGTTATGAGGAATTTCTTGCACATATATACTTTTTCATTATTTAATCGTTACATCTGAAAGTTTTATCCATCCATCTGCTGTCTGATATTCATCTCGTGCTGAAATATAAATGCCTATATTGTTGTCCTTTGCTGTATCTACGATACCAACAGCCCAAGTATATTGACCAGAAGTTACACCTTCCAATGTAATCTCTGTACTGTAAGTATGAGGCTTACCCTTCACCCAATCAGAAACTTTTGGCAAAGCATCTACATAGACTTTGACAGGTTTCTCTGTATTCTTGTCCAACAAGGCAAATGCCACCTTATACTTCTGATTCCATTGAGGTAGATTGGTAGGACAATATCCCCAGCCCAAGTTAGACCAACGGTGTGTCAAGGTAACCTTGCCGCCTATAGGAGCGTTCTCAGGAACTGACAATTTGTCTGGATAAAGACGATAACCTCCTTCTGCAATGAATTCCTCAACTAAATTGTATGCTTTATTAAACCAAGAATGGGTTTCACCTGCCTGTGGATTGTTATTGAATCGGAAATCCATCATATTCACATTAGCACCCTTAGCCTCATCAAACTCACCTTTTCTCACCTCTTTATAATTGGCATAACCGTCACCCTTGATAGAACCACCATGAGATGACTCTACCCAACCGCCTTCCATAATAAATGGACATTGATAACGATAAGTAGTTGCGATGCCGCGCTCCCAATCCTTGTAATATTGTTTCATACCAAATGCATCATGACGAAGTCCAAAACCTTTCTTGACAGCTCTTTCTATCAACTCGGCAGAATCATTAACAGGAGCTCCATCAAACTCCTTGCTACTCAATAGACAACGGTGATAGTTGATGAAAATAGGAACCTTTGTGAAAGTTTGCGACATCAAGTCGGTGATCCACTCAAACACATCGTATTTTACCTCCTTCTCTGTTCGCTTCTCTGATTCGTTGGGAGTATCTACAGCCCAATATCTCAAAGAATGTGTTTCACCCCATTTGCCCAAACCAAATCCGCTCACATAATTGGTCACGTCTGGATCATTGTACTTAGCTGCAAAATCTTTCAAGAATTTGGCATATTTCTCCTGGAATATAGGATCGTCAGGATATGGCGACCAAACCTGCACACTACCTGTAGTAGTCACATATCCCTTGCAACCTGCTTCTTTCACATAGTTTGGAGTAAAATTATAATGCTTGTCACGACTATCTACTACAAAAGTAAAAGCCAGCTTCAAGTTTCGCTCCTTGGCGCCATTTACTAACATACGGAATCTTCTGGCGGGTTCGGTATCTACACCATCTTGCCAAATATAAACACCCTCTTCTGGATTGAAGTCACTCCATGCACCACGGATATAACAGGTTGTACCATAATCCGACACTTTCACAGGACCTACAGAAGACTCAAAATTATCATAGATATCCCAGAAATCATCCATCATTCCACTGCCAATACCCGTATAGATATTCCAACCCTGCAATGGGTTACGGAGGAACTTATAACGCTCTGGCTTGATATTCACAACCTTGTTACCAGAAATATTCCAACTATAATCAGTCGTTCCCAGATCATCGCTGTCGGAACATGAAGTTCCGACAACGAGAGATGAAACGATGAGTGCCAATGACATAATCGTCGTTTTGGCTCCTGACATATATTTTTCCATTTGCATAATTATCTAATATTATTGATTATTTCTTATCAAATAAAACTGTGTTGTTTCTCACATTCACCACCACAAAGTTGCAGCCCTCAGGAATAATAAAGTAAGCATAGCGGTTATGGCTCTGACCTTCTACCGTTTTCTCTTCAACGCCCAACTTGGCTGTGATGTAACCATTGTGGTCATTACGCTTAGCATCGGCTGTAGAACCAAAAGCATACACATTATTATTATGGTTATCAACGGCAAACTTCACCGAAGCCTGTACGACATTTCCTCGTTCATCCTTTTGTGAGCTACGAGGGAGCGCATCACCTTTATATACAAACACACAAGGATCTGCTAAGCTTGGGTACAGATTGAACTTATCTTGATAACCAGTGAAGGCACCAGGATCATGATCAAAAGCATTGAACGTACCATACATATACAACTTTTCTATAGTTGTCTTATAAGGGTTGACACCCAAAGTGGTGTTGTTCCAACTAACCGTTTTTGGCTGTAAATCAGTCTTGTCGGAATAGATGGTTACCGTTTTTTCTTCTTTATTCAGAACGATGCGATATACACCTGCACTTGGAATCGTCCAATGACGCGATGTTGCTGCCGTATTTGTCGTCACCTGAGTGAACGACGAAGACTGACCATCATTGATATCATGGTTACCATCCTGCATAGGAACTGCAGACATCTTCTGTTCTCCTTCAAAAGTAAACGGAATATAAAGACTACCAGAAGACAGTTCTCCACGCCAAGCATACAAGTTTTCATTCTCCAAGGTCTGGGTCATTTCAACTTGCTCACCAACAGCCGAACCTGCCAAGAACACCTGATCAGCCTCAACAACTGCACCAGCTGCAACAATCTTCACTGTTTGATTATTCATGTTGATTGTGATACGATAAGTATCAGCTTCAGGAATGATCCAATAATTTGCATCAGAACGGTCACTGATTACAGCAGGCATCTCTCCCAAAGTGGGAGTTGCATCAACTGTTTCCGGCCCAATAGCATTCTCCTCATCTCCGAAATGAACAGGGAAATTAATCTTACCGGCATTCAACTTACCTGTAAAGGAGTAGATAGTACCATCATTGTTTGCCTCGAGCCGTACGTCCTCGTCACCGACAGCAGTACCACCCATAAACAATTCATCTGCACTAAACTGTTTAGGTCCATAAGTCTTTACGTTCACTTTTGCCGTAGCGATATCAGGTATCACCAAACGAGGACCCTCAAAAGAAGCGGTGACAGTAAACTGCACCTCACGAATGGTACTGGTAAGTTGACCAAAATGATTGACCAAAAGTTCCTGCAATTGCTTGTTAGTATAAATACGTGAGAAATGGCCATCATCCTCATATTCCACTATCTCATCAGCAGTACTTCCAGATACACGCATCTCATACTTATAGGTGGTTATATAATCATCACCATAATCGTGAGCTGTTGTCCAGTCTAATGTCAATGCGGTAGCATCAGGATTATTCTCATCCAATTTGACAAATTCACCCGATGGCTGAAGTTCTATAACCGATTGATTTCTTGAATAAGAGTTGTCTATATCTTCATTACAAGACACCGTGAACATACTCATAGAAGATACCAGCAGCCATACTATTACTTGATTTATATTTTTTGTTTTCATCTGTAAATCTCTTTATAAAATCTATTACACAATGAACGATTTGAAGGGAGGGAATAATCCCGGCTTAATAACCAGGATTATTTGTTAGATTAGGACACAATTCCATATCATGTGTAGGAATTGGCCAGAGGTATTCTCTATCTGGGAAAGAACGCTTGGCACCAGTTGTACAATAACCGGCATTGAAGAGGGCAGAAAAATCTGCCAAACCATCTTCGTCTATCTGCGGTGTCATTCCCCAGAACCAAAGTCCCTTCTCTACAACGTTCTTCAACAAATCATCCGGCTGAAGCATGATATAATTATAACCATTGAGAGCCTTTGATGCCAACTTCCATCTCATCAAGTCCTGCAAACGAGAGTTTTCCATTGCAAACTCCATACGACGCTCTATACGAACAGCCTTTCTCAATTCCTCCTGCGAACCCATTTTTACTGCAGGATATGCAGAAGTCTCCGAAACATCCACTCCGTAAGCACGGGCACGAACCATATTGATAGCCTTGAGTACGGAATCATCTATCTTATTTTGCTCAATCATAGCCTCCGTATACATCAAGAGTACGTCGGCATAACGCATGATGATATAGTCTTGTTCTACCTTCAAACCATTTTCCAACCAAGAGGCATCAACCCCTTTCTTCCATAGCAAGCCCGTATAGGAAGCATATTGATTAACCTTACGAGTATCTTGATTTGACTGAGTTTTTCCCGTGGTATAGTTCATAATGGTAGTTGCTGCAGGACTTGGGTCATACTCAAAACCGCAATGTTCTGTATTGAAAGCCACAATAGTCATGCTGCAACGAGGATCACGATTCTTAAAAGGATTACGAGGATCAAACAAAGGTGATTCGTCAATGGGCAAACCATCGGTACAGAGATAAGATGCCAGCAGATCCCAGGATGGATTGTATGAACCATACCCGCCAGCATTACGTGGAAGACCATTCTTCACAATCCAAGAATCCAAAACGACATCATTCTCTATAGAGCGAGGTAAGACGAAGACCTTTTCTGGGTTTACCTTGGTACTTTGCTTAAACAACTTGGCATAATCGGGCTCCAAAGAATAAACACCTAAGTCCATACAGGCCTTTGCGGATTTTTCCGCCATTTCATAATCACCCATGTAAAGTGCAAAACGAGCTTTCATAGCCATCGCTGCACCTTTGGTAAAATGAACGGGAGCACTTTGACCATATGATACAGGAAGACCTTCGATTGCCTTATCAAAATCCGCATACACAAGAGGGATCAACTCCTCTTTTGGACGACGCCCTTTCTGTTCTGCCTCTGTAATCGTTTCTGTCCTCTCCAAATAAGGAACATCACCATAGAAGAAGATCAAATCGGCATATTTGCAAGCACGGGCAAAACAAGCCTCACCCGTATAACGGTCTATCACCGATTGAGCCACGTTTCCCTCTGCTTTATGTATGTTTTCCAACATCGTGTTAGCACGGGCTATCAACTTATAGCTCTGCTCCCACAAGGCATAAACCTCATATTGCTGACCATTCATGGTTCCATCAAGAATGGTACCCTTGCTACCTGGGTTGCGGTTCTGCAAACGATAGGTTGTATTGTCACACCATTGTTCTGAAGAACTTAATGGCTCCTGCCAATAACCCAATATGTAAAACTCATTAGCCGCCAAAGCCAACTCTGTTTCATTTGTATACCAAGAAGCTGTATTACCTTGAGACTTTGGAACCAAATCCATACTTTCACAAGAGACCAATGCCAAGCTCAAACCAGCTAAAAATATCTTAACTTTCATATACTTTTCATTTAAAAATTAACTTGAACACCAACAACCAAAGATGTAGTGATAGGATAAGCACTTGTACCCATTTCAGGATCCCATCCCTTAGGATAGTTGCTGATACAGAACAAATCAGATCCACTGATATAGAGACGAGTACGGTCTATTCCCACATACTTTGTCCAGTTTTTAGGAAGTGTATAACCCAAGGTTACATTCTTAAGACGGAAATAGGAACCATTAAACATCCAGTAGCTGGAAGTGGCATAGTTGTTATCTTTGCTCACATTGGACAGGCGTGGATACTTGGCACTCGCATTCTCTGCATCAGTGTTGAAAGGACTCCAGTACTTGCCTTCAATGATTGCCGGCACATTGCCAAAATTGTTTCTGAATGGCTGCACCATCGCCTGGTCAAGATAAGCATTCTGCTTGCCAATTCCCTGGAAAGCAATGTTCAAATCGATGCCCTTCCATGAAGCACTCAAGTTGCCACCATACTGATAACGAGGAAGAGAGTTGCCTAAAGGCACTCTGTCGTACTCTGGAGAGATCTTACCATCTGGCACGCCATCAGGACCACTGATATCGCGGTATTTCAAGTCACCTACAGTCACAGAACTACTCGTTCTTGCAGAGTTTTGCACCTCGTCTTGTGTCTGATAGATACCATCACAAACATAGCCATAGAACTCATTAAACAAGACCCCAGCTCTTTTAACTTTTCCACCAGAAATAATGTCAGAGTTGTTCAAATAATCTATCTTAGACAAATAGTCAGAGAAGTTAAGACCAACACTGTACTTGAAATCACCAATATGATCTTGCCAACTTACATCAATGTCATAACCATGTGTTGACATCTTGCCCGCATTGGTATTAGGACTGTTGTAACCCATCGTGTAAGGAATCTGAATGGCAAGCAACATATCTGTTGTCTTTTTCCAATAATAATCAAAATTGATATGCAGACGATTGTTCAAGAAATTAGCATCAAAGCCTAAGTCCGTACTGGTAGTAGTTTCCCAGGTGATGTCTTCCACTGCCAATACTGCAGGGCGGGCTGTCGATCCAGAAACAACACTTCCATCGGCCATATAGAATAAGGTACTGCCAAAATTCATCAAGGCTATGTATGGGAAATAGTTGCTTCCAATACGTTCATTACCCAACTTACCCCATGAAGCGCGCAATTTCAGATAAGACAACCAAGGCAAGTTTGCCTTTTGCATAAATGGCTCCTCTGACATTACCCAACCGGCTGAGAAAGAAGGAAATGTTCCCCAACGATAATTCTTTGCAAAACGTGAACTTCCATCACGACGCACATTGGCTTGAAACAAATAACGGTTGGCATAAGAATAGAGCAAACGCCCAAAGAAAGAGTTGGAAGTATATTCTGCTCCTGTACCACTATTAGTCTGAAAATCTTCTGAACCGATGTTCAAAAAAGGATAATTTGTCAGTTCATACTGATCACGTGCAGCAGACAAATTCTCGCTTTTCATATAATAGTTCTCAAAACCAGCCATTACCGTGATGTCATGCTTTCCAAAAGTACGCATATAGTTGGCCAGCAACTGGCTTGTGACATGCCAATTGTCGTTACGTCCTTCAGTAAGTTTGTTGGTGGCATAAAGAGAACCTGCATCCAGATAGCCTCCGATGACATCAGGGTCGTCAGGCAATGTGTACCAACAAGCCAACTTAAACTGCTTACTCTTTTGATAATTGATGAAAGGAGAAATTATAGCCGAAAGACTCAGACCAGTCAATGGTTTATAGGTCAAAGAACCTTTACCAGACAACTGTGTACTATGAGATACCGTACGACCACCATTCTTCAACAGTCCATAGGGATTGGAACCACTCTTTCCAGAGGCGATACGACCATCACTCCACATTGCTGGATAAATAGCTGGCATCAGACGCATTGAGCTGAATGGATCATAAATCTGATTACGGCTCTTGGCATGACGAATGCTCACATCCAAGGATGCACTCAATTTCTTATTGATATTAAAATCGTTGTTAGCACGGAACATATAACGTTGGAAACCACGACCATCGTAAAGACCATCCACCTCATCATAAGTCAAGGTTGCAACAGATTTCACCGCCTTGTTTCCACCAGACACAGTCAAAGAGTGAGTCATACGAGGTGCACTGCTGTTCAATATCAAACCTTGCCAATCGGTTATAGGATAATTATTGGGATCCGTCTGATTGTATTTCACCCAATTCTTTGTCTGGTCTGCAGTATATACTTGAAAAAATCCACCTGAAGGATTATCGTTATACTGTAACTCATTGTTCATTTCCAAGTAACGAGTCACACCAACCATGCTGGGTTGTTTGGTACGGATTTCCCATCCAAACTCAGCATTATACTTCAAGTCTATCTTACCCGTATCGTTGCCACGCTTTGTTGTCACAAGAATAACTCCTGCGGCGGCCTTTGATCCATAGATACTTGCTGCGGCAGCATCCTTCAACACAGAGATACTCTCTACATCGTTAGCATTCACATAGTCCAATGTACTTTCTACGCCATCCACAATAACCAAAGGGCTTGATTCACCAATGGTTGTGATACCACGCACACGGATGCTGCTCGCACCAGAACCTGGAGCTGAAGAATTGCGTGTAACTGTCACACCAGAAAGAGAGCCTTGCAAGGCGTTTGAGAGCATTGTCGTACGCTTGTTGACCAATTCGTCACCCTTGACAGCAGCAACAGCACCTGTCAGATCCTTCTTCTTCACTGTACCATAGCCAATCACCACAAGCTCGTCCAAACTGTTGGTATTCTCCTGCAACTCGACATCGTACTTACTCTTAGAGCCACTAATCTTGACCGTTTGGTCATTAAAGCCAATATAGCTCACCACCAATTCTGCCCCAGAAGGAACTTCCAACTCGAAATTACCATCCATATCGGTAACGGTGACGATGTTGGTACCTTTTACTTTCACTGTGGCACCTATCAATGGTTCATTGTTGCCATCGCCAACCACACCCTTAATTTTTCTGTCTGCAGTTCTCTTACTTTCTCTCTGGAACGTTTGCTTGTTAACTTTCTCGCCTAAGGAGATGGTAACTTGGCGGTCATTGATGTGATACTTAAGTCCTGTCTGCGAACAAACAGCAGCCAAGATGTCTTCTACAGATTTGCCTTTTGTTGCAACATTGACTTTCTTTGTCAATAAGTTCTTTACATGCTGGTCATACACAAATACATACTTGCTATGGCGCTCAATGTAATCAAAGACCTGCTTCACCGTAGAATCGTCTGCCTTTAAAAGCATCGTTTCCCCCAATTCGGTTAACGAAATGTTTGAAGCTTGTAACGAAACAACTGGGAATGACAGTAACCCTGCCAAACATAGCATTCTTATGCCAGTGCCCGTTTTTCCAACAATAGTAGTTAGGTTCATAAGCTTATTCTTTTTAGTTATTATGATGATTAATTAATTTTTATTGTTCCTAATCTGAGCCATCCATTCCTTTGGCAGTTCTGGTCGACCGCCATGATTATTCCAGGCTCATTCCGTTGAGTAGTATCTACCAATGCAACTTGCCAGGTATAGGTTCCCTTAGGAATGCCCAGTAAGCTGACAGATGTGATATATTCTCCGTCTTTTCCCTTTATCCACTGCGAGAGGTCAGAGTCTGTCACCACAAAATTCTTCACCCTGTTTCCTGCCTGATCACTCAAGGAGAAGCAAACTTTATACTTTTGGTTCCATTGTGGTATATTGGTAGGACAATATCCCCATCCCATATTTCTCCATTGATGCTGTATGCTAACCATTCCATTTTTATCAGCCTTATCTGGAAGGACTATTTTCACAGGATAAAGACGATATCCACCTTCTTGTGTGAATCTTTTTATCAGGTCAAAACATTTGCCAAACCAGGAACGGGTCTCATCATTGATGCGCAAATCCATCATGTTGACATGTGTCTCCCCGCCAATTTCATACTCCCCCTTTCGTACGTCCTCAGAATGTCCTTCTCGATACTTACCACATGGGTCTATCCAATAGCGATGATGAGCCTTGGTAATCCATCCTCCCTCAAATATGATGGGACGCCGGAAGAACCATTCCTTCGCAAATTCCTTTTCCCAATCCATATAATACCCAGTCATTCCGAATGCATCATGGCGGAGGCTGTATCCTTTAGCTATCGCTTCCTCCAGCATTTGCTTGCTATGAAGATTTGGAGCTGCCCAACTCAACGTATCACCTACAAGTCGATGATAGTTAATCAAAATTGGGACTTTCTTAAAAGTACGACTATACAAGTCGGTTATCCAGTTGAAAACTTGTTGTTTATTATTATAATCTTGATACCTTACCGCATGTGACTCTCCCCACTTTCCTAATCCGTAAGCATCTATAAAATCTACCATACTTGGATTATCGAAATAGTTGGCAAAAGCTTGAATAAACTTTCCATATTTTTCCTGAAATACAGGATCGTCTGGATATGGAGACCAATTCTTCTGATTATTGGGGTCTTGGAATCCTTTTGCTCCTGCATCTTTTACATAGATAGGAGTATTCTGTCCTTGATCCCTACTGTCTACTACAATGCGAAAAGCCAAGCGAAGGTTTCTTTTCCTTACGCTTTGCAGAAGTTTGCTGATACGGGAATCCTTATCCAACCACTGATACTTTCCCTCTTCCGGTTCTAAAGAACTCCAACTCGTACGCAAGTAGCATGTGCTCACATAGTCGGACACCTTAACTGTTTTTCCGTTTCCCACAGGTATTGCATCATACCCTTCTTTTGTCCAGAAATTCTCATCCCAGGTTCTTCCTAAATACATAACCCATCCTGTAAGGGGATTTTTTAATACGTGCATAGTATCAGGTTCAAAACTATACACTCTTACTTTTGCCGCCATTGAATCATTTACCAAAAGCATAGCAAAAAGTAATAGAATTTGTAAAATATACTTAATTTTCATACGTTATTAAGTTTTTTGTGATACAAAGTCCCCTTACCCATGAAAGGGATGCTTATTTCTAAAAAAATATTAAAGTCTTATTAATTGTTTACAATATAGATTTCTCCATTTTGCTTGATGGTTTTAATTTTGACCATTCCCTTGATAGTTTTCAAGACATCCATAACCGAGTCCTGCAACACAAGTTTGCCATACAATGGCGTAGAACTAACATGATGACAAACTATCTTCACACCATAATACTGGCTCAACTTCTCGGCAATATCACTCACCCTTTCTCCTTGCAGCACCAATACACCATTCATCCAAGAAGTATAATTCAATGCATCAACCTGTGTCTTTTCCACAAAAGACCCATTCTCGACAACTACCTTTTCAGATGGTTTCATTCGCACCTGATCATTGCAGTCGGTAGTAATCTCAACAGAGCCTTGTGCTAACACCACACTTGCTCTACTATCATCGTAATTGGATATATTAAAACGAGTGCCCAACACCTTGACTTTAAATTTTCCACTATTCACTACAAAAGGATGGTTAGCATCGTGAGCCACTTCCAAGTAGGCTTCTCCCTTTATCGAAACCTCTCGCTGTTCTGCACCCTGAAAAGTTTTAGGATAACTTAGTTTTGTACGAGAGTTAGCAACAAGTTTGGTTCCATCAGATAGCATGATAGTCATTTTCTCTCCCACAGGCACAACAACATGTTGTATCTCCACCGCTTTTTCAGTATAAGCTGTCAAAGCATTAGCATAGTAAGTATCAAGAACCTTCCAAACACCTATGCAAATGAACGCCACAAAAGTACAAGCAGCAACAGACAAACGAACCCACTGGCGACGACGCAAGCGGCGCTGTTCATCATGAATTTTCATGAATGTCTTTTGCTTAATCGAGTTTGTATCCATTTTTTGGGGAATAGCTTGCTCTACAAAAGCCTTCAACTTGAGGTCTTCCACAGAGTCGTCATATTTATAATTATTAATATTATCTTCCATTTTCTATTGTTCTTTTATAAGAAGACGCTTTCCTTATTTACATCTATAGGTGCATCTCTCATTATTTTTCCTACTTTTAGCATAAATCAGCCATGTTTCAACTTCTTTTTCAAAGTGGTCATTGCAAAACCGATATGATAATTGACCGTTGCAAGAGAAATATCCAACATTTCTGCTATTTGCTGATAGGGTACTCTCTCTATCTTTGCCAAGAAGAAAACGTGTTTACATTTCGGCGGCAATGCCTCTATGGCCAACTGAAGAGACCTCATCTCTTCGACCGAAATCATATGATCAGCAGGAGTTTCTGTCACAGGAAAACAAAACCGGGTCATTTCGTCCATAGAGACGTTTAAGTGTCTCTTCTTTTCTTTCCTAAGATAAGAAATAGATTTGCGATAAATGAGGGTGTTGAGCCATGCCTTCATGTTCTCAACTTCCATGATTTTTTTTCTGTTCTTCCAAACCTCAAAAAAAACATCACTGACTATTTCCTCTGCCATCTCTTTATTATATAGGATTCCGTATGAATGGTAATAAAGCCCATCCATATATCTGTTCATAAAACTGTTAAAGGCAAGCTCATTTCCTTGAGCAATCAGTAACATTTCTCGTTCCAGATCTTCCATTCTTTAGTTATTTAGGTTACTAAAGGACACATCCCAAACATTTGGGCACCCTTTCACCAATAGAGACGCAAAGGTATCAAAAATATATAAGTTAAAAACAAAGAAAAATCCATCTTTTAATCTTTTTAACATTATTCTTCAATACACGTTGGCAATAGTTAGAAGTAATACTAATCCATAATGAACTAAGACGACTCGCATTTTTTCTATTCAAAGACATTACAGATAGGACTACACACAAGTTGTATTTACTTATCGAACAACAGCAGTTGGATAGTTGCACATCAGTAGTAAGAAAGCTGCACATCAGCTGTTAGACAAGCGCACAACAGCTGATGTGCGATTTTAGAAGTTATTATATAAGAATACCTATTTTATCATATCAATCAACTTAAGCCATATTACGCATTGGGACTATAGAAAAATCAAACATTGACAAATTTCTTTGCTTCTGTGCCTACATCCATATCACAGACAAAACTTTTTGCCGTTACATAAACAAATACCCTTATGTTGCTTGCTCACACTTACGCCTAATACATTATAGAATAAAGGTCTTTTTGCAGCATCTATCTGCAACCTTTCTACCGTATGGATTCCTGTACTTATCGCCACATAAGCTCCTGGAAAACTATTATCCTGACGAGAGTTACCTAATTGATCTACAGAAACATCTGCAACATCAAATCCCCATTCATTTACAGTATTATTAAGGACACTTATTTGCGCTCCTGCCCTAACTGTTTCCAAAGGTTTCAGTACACCATTATTAAGCATTGCATCACCGAAAACCGTAACATAGTCATCAAGTAGATTTCCATCACCTTCACTTGTCACAAGATTGTCTCCACAAATAATAGAGTTGATGAATTTCAAGTTTTTCTCTCCCGCAAGTTGCAGTTGTCCATCACCTTCGTTGCCTGCAAGAGTACTACTAATAATAAGCAACTCATTCTTATAGTCATTATTCTTTCCGTTAGCAAAGACAGCTCCACCAGATGTTGCTGTATTACCATAGATAGTAGAATTAACGATTGCTGTACGCTGAGCATGTTGCACACAAACGGCACTTCCTGTACCTTCTTTCACTTTGTTTCTGGCTATTAGACAACGCTCGAAAGTACTATATCCCTTTGTTCGGTTGTTGGACGACAATCGAATGGCTCCTCCACGACTTCCTGCCTCATTGTCTGTGAATTCACAATCAAGCAAATGGGATGTGCTATATTCTGCACGAAACGCTATACCACCATAACCAAGAGATCTGTTTTGATAGAAACGACAATTCTTTACGACAGCATTTCCACAATCTTTGAGATACAATGCACCGAGCTGTGCATTACTGGCCGTGTTGGAACAATAAGCTCCGGTGAACTCGATGCCCTGGATACATAACTCTTTCTCCTTTTCCAGGGAGCCCGTAAAATCAACCGAGATTATTTGACTCAAATCGCCTGCGTCAAAGGTATTCGAATGATTGGAATCACCTGAGAATACTGTGGGATTAAGAGAAGGATAAACCATATTCGGAATGTTTACACCTGTCAAACTGGGATCACACCCTCCTATAAGTTTACAAGGCTCCGTGATTGTAATTGTGGTCTGAGGATAGTAGGTACCTCCTGCAAAATAATAAGTGTCACCAGGATTGCCATTGGCTATATGGCTCATAAAACCGCTCAAGGAAAAAGCTTTGTCCCATGATGAGCCATCTCCATCTTCTGTCAATCTGGAATCATTGTCAGGCCTCACAAAATAGACTTTAGCACCTATTGTATTCTGGATATAATTCAAGTCTGTTACTGCATCTGGTGTTTTGCATGCTTCATGCGCTGCAGTCTGAGCTGCAATTTTAAGACTTTCACTCATATTAGGAGCAACAAAAGAACACCCAACAGGACTGACACCCAATACAGCCTCCAGCCAAGTACAGGCAGCCGTATATCTACCATAATAAACATTCAGATGCTGTCCATCACGGTTCATCCTATCACCGATAAATGTGGTACGGGCATTCTGAACTGCCGTTCCCACCGGTACAAGAATATCAAAACCATAATTAGTGACACACTGCCGTGCTGCATCAACTATGGCATGATACATGGTAAGCTGATCCTTGTTGTAATTAGCAAAACCAGAATGAGTGCAGTTGGCAGCATAAGCCCATGTCTGATGCCATATCAACTTCACATTTTCAGGTGCCAAATTTCTGATATAGCTGATAAGGTAACTAAGATATGGAGTATAGGTTTCATACAGACCAGACAAAGGACTGCCTTGCTGTAAACTGACATAATCCCACTTTTCGTCTTTCAATGCTGTTTCTAAGGTAACACCTTCCTTCGAAACTTTCTTTCCGTCGACTCCTATCTTACGATAAGAATAAGCGGCTGTATTATTTTGAACATTATTGTAATGACGTTCCAAGGTACAACCACCAATATACATATTGGCTATAATTGTTTGCTTCCCGGAGGCTTCTGCCAGTTGGTGTAGATAATTCTCTATGGCATCTTGCGAGAAACTGTTTCCTATGGCAAGTATACGAATGACACCATCATCGCTTGCATAGGCATGAATGTTGATTACTAATAATAAAAGTAATGACAGAAAATGTTTCATCGTTCTCATAACTATGTTATTGTTTTGGTTAGAATAAATATTACTTTCAAGTTTCATCTATATGTACGTTATAGTTACTACATATAGCCGTGTTTACACAAAAAAGCCGACAACAGCAACAACAGCCTGTCGTAGTCATCAGTCAAAGGTTTACGATAATAGAATATCGGATGATGCCTTCCCTCGAAAAGGTGGAACTCACATTCGTTCCCTTTTCGGCGCACTTCATCAACGTATTGTTCCGCTACCTCCCTCTTCGTAAATTCATCTTTCGTCCCCATGCAAAGAAGCATCGGAGGCATACCATCGCGCACCGACTTCATCGGCAAAGCCAAAGTTGGATATTCCAGCAACAGCAAATCAGGAACAGAAAGGCTGTCTGCCCCCATGCGGTCTATGCCACCCAAAAGGGCAGACATACATCCTCCCGCAGAAGCTCCACCCACAGCCACTCGATGGGGGTCGATATCTAATGTAAGAGCATTTTCCCTCATCCATTTTACAGCATCCTTGGCATCTTCCAAAGCATCTTGCCATGAAGAATCATATAGATAAGATATACGATAATCAAAAGATACCGCCAGCACGCCCTTGCTTGCCAGATAAGCAGACTCTTTGTAGAACTGTAAAGGAGAGCCATACTTCCAACCACCCGCAAAGAACCAAGCCACAGCCGAATGTTGCAGTTTCCCTTGAGGCCGAAAGACATGAGCATACAAGCTGTCACCTGATGGCAATATTTTGTAAACCATACGCTCTACTCCATAAGCATGAGTAGGCTTGCCCAAAAGTCTACTCAAGGCTGCAAACCACACTTTCGCCATCTGTTCACGCCCCTGACGGTTTGGATGTACCTTATCCTGGATGGTCATGGTTTTCCAATGGAATCCCTTGCTTTGGTCCACCAATACGACATGATCATTATGCAAAGCCTTCACCATCTTAGCTATCTCCTTATTCAACTTGGGAATATAAGAGTACTTGGGTAGCTTACCACTCTCCACTACCTGTGCCATCAGAATTGTCGCTTTCGGATTAATATGTAAGATGGTAGAGATTATCTTGCGATAGGCAGAAATCATTCCATTGACGGGGTTCTCCTCTGAAAAGTGGTTGTGCCCAGCATGAAGCAACACAAAATCAGCAGGATACTTGCTGTAGATACTGTCTATTTTGGCAGCAAGAAACTCTACGTTTTTACCACTGAAGCCACAATGATTCAACATGCCGATACGACACTCGCTTTGACGCGGCCCGATGAAATCGAAGTCATAACCAGCCGAGTACAGTTGCTCCCATAGAGGATAGAGATAAGAAGAAAAATTACTTCCCCCTTCCGTAATAGAATCACCCAAACCCATGACAGTAAAGCGTTTCTGCTGCCCCAGTACTAAAGCAGTCGTACCCCAAAGGAGCACAACTGCCATGAATATTCTTTTTATTAAATACATTCCAACTAATAATTCAATCCCCAGACATACTGTACAGAGTCGGCATCTTCCTCATCATCGTTAAAAGGCTCGGAAAAAGACTTCGATAATTGCACGGCATCACTAACCTCATCTTTAAAGCCAATAGAGGCTGCCAAAATCATATTATCTACCGACATCTCACAAATACTTATGGAAGGGCATATATATTTCTTTTTCATCATGAATGCTTTATTTTACAACAAACTTCTTGCCATTCACGATACAAATGCCTTTCTGCAAGCCCTTCTGCTGCATACCTTGCAGATTATATATCTTGCCTACCATCTTGCCTACCTCTGTCACTTCTTTGATACCAGTATCCACACCACCCAGAGCAAAGCCCTTGGCAGCACTTGCCTCTCCTGCTACTGCAAGATAAGCCTTGTTGGCACTATTGGTGAAAGCTGCACCATTCTCAGCATCCCAATAGAAGCCTATGCCTTTGTCTTTATCATTAGCAAGCTTATAAAACTTGGCACCAGCCTTATCCGAAGTTGTCAGCGACTCATCGCTTGTACCCTTCAGCAGATTGACATCCTCGGAAGTTTCCTCTAATTTCAATGCCACCTCATAGTCATTCATTGCACCATTTAGCAAGAGAGCCGACTTAGCAGGCACGACACTACCCGAGCCATACTTGTAATCAACAACCAAAGTTCCTTCTACCTTTGCATCGGTCACTACGCCACCCTTTACTCCTTCTGGCATAATGTAACCGAAGTCATGATAATATGTAGCATATTGAGCATCCGTAATTCCGAACTTACCCTTCAAAGGCTCTGCCACTACTGCTCCAGGAACAGCAATATCACCACGAGAAACGCCATTGATATCCTGTTTCAAATCTTGACGAAGATTCCATGATGTTGCTATATCTTCTATCTGCACTTGGGTTGCACCATAAGGTGCTGCCACAGGACCTGCCGTAACTGCATTGGTGCCAAAGATGCTACTCAAGGTGTTGTCGTCACTTACAAAATCAGAAGTTTTCCATGCTGGGGCAGAAGCTGTTTTGCCAACATATTTACCTATTATATTATAACCGCAAGACAGACTTTGGCCAGATTTAGGATCACTTACATTATTTTTATTATCGGCTATTCTGATGGCAGGCGTATCGAAATCACCGACAATGATAGAGTTAGCTATCATTATATCTGCACCATTTCGTCCCACTACTTGCGCACCACCTTTATTACCTACAATCGTCGAATTCGCTATTCGTAACATATTTTTATAATTACCTGGGGTTACAACAAAAACAGCACCCAACTCACCAGATTCATCTATTGCATTATTACCTTCTATGATTGTATTGACTATATTCATTTTATTGCCATGATTCATGAATATTGCACTACCCATATAACCTACAGAATTTTCCTTAAACAAGCAACCGTCGAAAGTTGTTTCTCCAACACCTGTAACAGTTCCTTTCAACTTTACAGCGCCACCTCTACCGTTGGAGGAATTTTTGAAAAACTGGCAATTTCGAAATACGACTATACTTGACACGCTCAAAGAAGCAGGACCTCCCGTATCTCCTACCGTCTTATCTGCTTTAGAAACATTCTCATAGAAACGACAATTCTCTACTTGCACATCTTTACAACGTATAAGCTTTAAAGCTGATAGGTTTTTTCCTCCTTTCACTATCGAAACACCAGTAAACTCGATACCCTGAATCCTTACAGAGGAAGTTACAGACCAACCACTTGTGCCATCAGTACCAAATGTCAACAAACCACTTTTCTTGTTTTCTCCATTAAATACAGTCGGCGTTACAGAAGGATAACTGGGCAATTCATGATTCGTACCTTTCATTGAAGAGGGAAAGCCTCCAATAAAAGTGTAACCTTTTGTTATACCTATTGCATTTGAAGGAACATACGTTCCTCCTTGAAAATAAAAAACATCTCCATTCTTATACTTAGTGTTGATGTTACTATACATCTCGGTAAAGGCAATGGCATTTTCCCAAGAAGAGCCATTTTTTTCACCAGAACCATCAACGCTGACATAATAATCAGTTGCAAAACTTGCAGATGCACAAAGCACACCTGCCAACATCAAAGTAAATCTTTTCATATTCATCCAATTTAGGTTGTTAGTAAAAAACTTTAGTTATTTACCTTATATGTCGCAAAGAAAAGAAAAAGATATAGGTAAAATATATAAAAAATATCTCTCTATTCCTATCAACGATTCTATAAGCTATTTGACATGCTAATAAGGAAAGGGATTTATCAGCAGCAAGAACTGAGAAGACAAGACTAAAACTTGTTGAAAAGATCCAACCTATAAGATAATGGTGTAAGTCTTAGAATCACCTATGCTAAAAAGGCATGATTTCGGATTTATTAAGTATAAGCGGCTCTGCGATTATACCCTATATATTCAAAAAAGCAGTAACAGCAACAAAATGATGCTATTACTGCTTTTCCGTATGGTCAGAAAAAAAATTCTGTATTTTAATGGTCTATCCGACGGCCATTCTGTCGCATAAATAAGTCATTCTACGACATTATTCTACTATAGCTGTCCAACCACCACCTGGTGCAAGATGTATCTGGAGCTTATCGTCAGAAGTTACCTGTCGATAAGTATGTTTGTAATCTGTGGCCTCACGGTCGGCATTGATACCATCGGCAAAGATATTGGCCTTGCCATTCATTTTTTCCAATTTACCTGTTGTGTCATTCGGTGTTACTAAACGGGAAAGATCGACAGAAAGATCACGAGCCTGCCAATTGTTCATCGCGGCTATATACCATTTATTGCCTTTCCTCTTGGCTACAACCACGTATTCACCGAGTTTTCCATCCAAAGGAACCACCTGATCATAAACTGTAGGTATCTGCGAGATAAAGTCGGTACACTCCTGATTCTGCATATACTTGGTAGGACTATCGGCCAGCATCTGCAGCGGAGCATCAAAGATGGTGTACATCGCCATCTGATGTACCCTCGTACCCTGACTCATCGGATGGTCGTTGTTGCCGAAGAACTGCGAGCGGACGGCATTCACCATAGCTCCAGGAGTATAGTCGAAGGCACCAGGAAGAGCACGGAGGAAAGGAATCGTCACATCGTATCTTGGCTGATCATGCAGTGGACCATCCCCTGTACGAGGTTCCCACTTGGAATTCTCCAAGCCTTTCACTCCCTCGAAATTCACGATGTTAGGATAAGAGAACTGAACGCCAAACGGACGCATGCCATGCAGGTCGAGCAGAAGATGATGCTTTGCTGCACATGCAGCTATTTCATAAACAGAATTGATGGCCTTCTGGTCATCTCGGTCGAAGAAATCCACCTTGAATCCCTTCACACCCATATCGCCATAATGCTTCATGATTGCCTCCATTTTATCATGTCCACGCTGTACGAGATTACGCCATGAAGACCAGAGAATCACTCCCACTCCATTTTCTTTGGCATAATTGATGATGCCTGCCATATCCATCTTGTCAGAGAATATTAGCAAATCTTCCGGGTCACTCCATCCTTCGTCGATGATGATATATTCCAGATGGTTGTTCCTGGCAAAATCCACAAAGTACTTATAAGTCTCTGTATTGATACCCGCACGGAAGTCTACACCTGTTATATTGGTATTGTTCCACCAGTCCCAAGCTACTTTTCCTGGCTTTATCCACAAAGTGTCCTTGACACGGCACGCAGGGCCGAGAACTTTGGCAATATCATTACCCACCAGTTGCTTGTCCTCATCCGTAACAAGTACTATACGCCAAGGCAACTTGGTTACTTTTTCTGCAATATAATTAGCCCGTTCGGTAGGAACTAAGTTCAGACGGGCATAGCCTCCTATCTCCTCTTTTAATGGTAATGGAGGAAAGGCTGCATGTATTGAATAATCCGTAGATGCATCAGAAGAGAATACACCTGAAGCTGTAGCAGAAGATGTTCCTTTCAAGAGATACATACCAGGATAATTTTCCACATCAGCTTCCATCACTACAGCCTTCTTTCCGTCAGGTAAGCAAACAGCAAGAGGGGTGATGGCAAGAGAATCCTTATACATCTTAGACAGTGGGGCCTCGTCATAATATGACTCGAAGGAATAACACCAACGTTCCCCTCCCCGATTATCATTCACGTAGGGAACAAATGCCTGATAATCGCCAGCGAAGCGATATTCCGAAGTTTCATTAAGCACCTTGTTGATCATCTTTTTAGGGATGATGCGATAAGCTGCAGCATTCATGAAGGCCCGGAATTCCACATCGTACCCATTGCAGGAAAGGAGCAGTCGCTGATAACCACCATTATCATCGTTTTTCCAGTTGGTGACAGATGCTTTACGCACTTTGGGATTCACTCCAAAAGTTTGCTTATCAGTCTGTAAGGAGATAACAGATGGCTGCAGCACCTGAGTTTTTCCCTTGGCTACAGCCCATGTTATTGACTTATCCACATGGACGTTGACAACCAAATCTCCCAATAATGATTGAATCGTATATACTTTAGCCGATATTGGCAAGCCGCATACGAGAGCTAACATGAAGGATGTAATAAATTTAGTACGCATCATAATAAATAGTTTTAGTGACACATGTACGGAAGTTGAGTCATTATTTCATCATCACTTAATGGTTAATATTGTTTGATCTTATCTTTTTTATCGAAGACCCTGCAAAGTTACGATAATATCATGAAACTGCAAACAAAAGGGGGAAAAAAGACTAACTGATTACACCTTTTCGGAGATATTATGCCACAAGATGCCAAGCGGCTAAAAATAGAAAAACGGATTTCAGCTCTCGTGAGCCAAAACCCGTTTCCATTTCTATAATCTCTCTAAATAAATTGTTCTTTAGAAAAAGGTGGAGTGCTTAGTCAAGCTTGTCCTCCACATTTACTGCCTGGGCAATCATTACTGCCACTACGGCAAAAGTCATCAAGAATACCATAATCTTTTTACCTTTTAAAACAGAATTAATACTTATTGAAATAATACTTATTGAATTAACTAACTTAATGTTTATTTCTCTATAGCCTTACACTTATCTAATAGCTTGTGCTTAGCTTATTATCCTTTTGACGATGCAAAGGTACGGCTTTTTCTTTGGCAACCAAAGTTTTCTATCTATAAAGTGTAATTATTACCCTTTTTCTTGACTCAAGTCAAGTGTTCTGCTTCTGATAGCTTCATTGCACCCGTTTTATGCAGATTACACAATACTCTCATGCAAGTCTCGCTATCCTTATAATACAAGAAAAAACATACGATATAAAGGTGGTTCTGTATTACTCCATAAAAAGAGGTTCAAAATAACTACATTGACAATGTCAATCGTTTATTTATGCTAAAAAAAACCGAGATAGTATACTTTTGCAGATAAAATGATTACCTTTGCAATTGTTATGAACATAAAAAAGATAGCAAACAATACATGGAAGGTGGCATTCTCGCTCATCCTGGGTGGTGCCATACTTTACTGGATGTATCGTGGGTTCGATTTCAAACAGGTGGAGCACGTACTGCTACACGAGATGAATTGGACCTGGATGCTATTGTCGTTCCCCTTTGGCATCCTTGCCCAGCTCTTTCGTGGTTGGCGATGGAAGCAGACTCTCGAACCTGTAGACGAACACCCTCGCACCAACGTGTGTGTTAATTCCATCTTTCTCTCTTATGCCTTGAGTCTTGTCATTCCACGCATAGGAGAATTTGCACGTTGCGGAGTCCTCAAGCGATGGGACAACGTGTCATTCCCGAAGTCATTAGGCACCGTGGTAACCGAGCGTGCCATCGACTCGCTGTTGGTATTGCTCATCGCTGCATTGGTATTCTTGATGCAAATACCTGTCTTCCTCAACTTTTTCAACACGACGGGCACAAGTCTCGACAGCATATTCTCACAGTTTAGCTCTACAGGCTATCTTGTATGCGCCATCTGCGGGGTTGCCGTGCTCACTCTGCTACACTTCCTTCTAAAGAAGCTATCTATATATAATAAGGTGAAAGCAACACTGGGCGGTCTATGGCAAGGCATCATCTCACTCAAGGGTGTGAGCAATGTACCCCTGTTTACCCTTTTCACCTTAGGTATATGGCTCAGCTATTTCCTGCACTATTTCCTCACTTTCCAGTGCTTCGAGTCTACCTCTCACCTTGGACTGACATGTGGCTTGGTCACCTTTATCGTAGGAAGTATTGCTGTCATCGTTCCTACCCCCAATGGTGCAGGTCCCTGGCACTTTGCAGTAAAAACGATGCTCATCCTCTACGGCATTCAGTCAAACGATGCTCTTTTCTTTGTACTCATCGTCCATTCCATACAGACCCTCTTGGTCGTCCTTTTAGGCATCTATGCCTGGATGGCATTAGCTTTCACGAAGAAGCGGGGAAATTAAAAATGGCAAGAAACGATGATACTCATGATTCGATTATAAATACTAAACATTAAAAAAAATAAATATTATGGCTGACATTAAGAATCTTAAGCCAGAAGAAATCTGGCGCAACTTTGACACACTCACACAAGTGCCACGTCCATCAGGACATCTTGAAAAAGTACAGGCATTCCTGCTCGACTTTGCTAAGAAAGTAGGCGTAGAAGCATTCCAAGACCCTGCAGGCAACATCGTTATGCGTAAGCCTGCCACACCTGGCTTCGAGAACAGAAAGGGTGTCATCCTACAAGCTCACATGGACATGGTGCCACAGAAGGCTAAAGACAGCACACATAACTTTGAAACCGACCCTATCGAGACCATCATTGATGGCGACTGGGTGCGCGCTAACCGCACCACATTGGGTAGCGACGATGGTTTGGGCGTCGCCACCATCATGGCTGTTATGGAAGCTAAAGACTTACAGCATGGTCCTGTAGAAGGTCTTATCACCCGTGACGAAGAGACAGGCATGTATGGTGCCAACGAACTTCCTGAAGGCGAGCTCAACGGCGATATCCTGCTCAACCTCGACACCGAGTGCTGGGGCGAGTTTGTTATTGGTAGCGCTGGCGGTATCGACATCACCGCAACCCTTGATTACAAAGAGGTGGAAACCGACAAAAACGATGCTGCAGTAAAGGTAACACTGAAAGGATTGAAGGGCGGCCACTCTGGCATCGAGATCAACGAGGGACGCGCTAATGCCAACAAGTGCATGGTTCGCTTTGTACGCGAAGCTATTGCAGAACTTGACGCACGTCTGGCTACATGGCATGGCGGCAATATGCGCAATGCTATCCCCTTTGAGGCCGAGGTAGTTCTCACCTTACCCCAGGAGAATATCGAGGCTCTTAACGACCTGATTGCCGACTGGAAAGAAGAATTGCAAGAGGAGTTTAAGGGTATTGAGGACGTAGAGAAGATAGAGTTCTTTGCAGAAAACGTAGAGACTCCTAAGATGCAGGTTCCACAAGAGATACAAGACAACCTGGTAGACGCTATCTACGCTTGCCACGATGGTGTGTTGCGCATGGCTCCATCTATGCCCGACATCGTAGAGACTTCTTCTAACTTGGCTATTGTAACTATCAGCGAGGGTAAGGCAGCCATAAAGATTTTGGCTCGCTCTTCTCACGATGGCTACAAGGACTATATCGCCACCATGATAGAGAGCTGCTTCTCTATGGCTGGCATGAAAGTTGAACTGAGCGGTAGCTATGGAGGCTGGAACCCTAATCCAGAGAGCGACATTCTGGAGCACGTCCTCAAGGTTTACAAAGAGCAGAATGGTGTAGACGGAAAGGTACAGGCAGTACATGCTGGTCTGGAGTGCTCTATCATCTTGGGCAAATACCCTCACCTCGACGTGGTTTCATTCGGTCCTACCCTGCTCAGCCCTCACACCCAGAACGAGCGTTGCCAGATTAGCTGCGTAGCTCCTTTCTGGAACCTCATGAAGCAGTTGCTCATAGAGATTCCTGTTAAGTAAAGATGAAATGGATTCCTTTTGCAACTTATTTTGCGCGTAAGGAACACACCATTTCTAAGCATAGCAAACATTACATTTCGAATAAAAAAGATAGCCGAGGAAGAAATTTCTCGGCTATTTTGTTTACACTTTCAATTATTTTCGTTACCTTTGCATGCGAATTTGACGAAGGAATGTCTTCCTTTCGTCACAAGTCAAATCAAAACAAACACAATATGGACGATTATCACGCGGAGAATAACTCATTTTAGGCGTGGAGATTCTATGGGAAAGCCTGATACCATTCCCACCTGCCAATCTCCATACCTCAGCGTTTATTTTTTTGGAGATTAGCACAATGAAAACATTCTGGAACATCGAAAAGAACCTCACTGCCATCAATGAGTGGCAGCCCAATTGTTGGATACAAGTAACTTGTCCTACCGATGAGGACCAAAGACTCTTGGAAGAGAAATTCAATATCCCCGACTACTTTCTCTCTGACATCAGCGATACCGACGAGCGTGCCCGCTATGAGTACGACGACGGATGGATGCTTATTATCTTGCGTATCCCATACGTCAAGGAGATAAGAAGCCGTACGCCCTATACCACCGTACCCTTAGGTATCATCCATAAGCGCGATGTTACCATCACCGTGTGTTATTACGAAACCAATATGATGATCGATTTCGTAAGCTATCAGCAGAAACGTGGTGAGGGATTCACCGACTATGTCGACATGATTTTCCGTCTGTTCCTTTCATCTGCTGTATGGTATCTGAAACGACTCAAGCAAATCAATTCACTCATAGAAAAGGCAAAGCGCAACCTCGACCACGGTGTCAATAACGAGAGCCTGATAGGATTGAGTCGTCTGCAAGACTCGCTCACCTACTTTATCACCTCTATACGTGGCAACGAGAACTTGCTGTCTAAACTGAAATTCAAGCTGCAGGTAGACGAACTGGACGCCGACCTCATCGAAGATGTCAACATCGAGATGACACAGGCACGCGAAACCACCAATATCTATTCCGACATTTTGGAATCAACGATGGATACCTACTCCAGTATTATCAACAACAACATGAACACCACCATGCGTACCTTGACATCTATCAGTATCGTGATGATGTTGCCTACGCTGATATCTTCTTTGTTCGGTATGAACCTCATCAACGGCATGGAGGACAGCCCATACGGATTTATGTTCGCACTGGTCATCTCGTTCATTGTTTCAGGACTCACATGGGGTTTCCTGCGCTACAAACGACTACTCTAAAACACAAAATATATTAAAAATATACTATTTTATTAGGAATTGTCGTTTATTTTGACTAAGTTTGCAACTTATAATACAAACATTTTGTGTGGTGGGCTGGCTCATGATAGAGCCTTCCCCCAAGGAACTCGAATCATAAACTAAATCAAGTGAAATGATGGACTCTCAAGAAAATACCCTCAAGCAGGGTACCATTGAAGAACCACAGGTAGAAGCCACAGTGGCAGAGACACCTGCAGTAGAAAATGCTTTAGAAGCCGAGACTAAGACCTACACTACCAAACAGGAAGTACTCGACCGAGTAAAGGAAATAGCCCATAGCGACGAAGCTCCTCAGAAAGAAGAGCTCGACTTGCTGAAAACTACTTTCTACAAAATCCATCTCGCAGAAAGAGATGCTCAGATGAAGGAATATCTTGCCAACGGCGGTGAACCTGAGAAATATGTTCTCATGCCCGACGAGGCTGAGGAGGCTTTCAAAGCAGAGATGCAGATCATCAAAGAGAAGAGGGCAAAGATTTTCCTCGCACAGGAGGAAGAGAAACAGGCCAACCTGCAGAAGAAGCTCGACATCATCGAAAAAATAAAAGCCATGGTAACGTCACCCGACGAAGCCAACCAAGCATATCAAGAATTCAAAGCCTTGCAGCAAGAATGGAAAGAGATTAAAGCCGTTCCTGCCGATAAAGCCAATGAACTATGGAGAAATTACCAGCTCTACGTAGAACAATTCTACGATCTGCTGAAACTCAACAACGAGGCTCGCGAATACGACTTCAAGAAAAACCTCGAGGCTAAGACTAAGCTTTGCGAGGCTGCCGAGAAACTTGACGAGGAAGAAGACGTCATCTCTGCCTTCCACCAGTTGCAAGACCTCCACGCACAATATCGCGAGATAGGTCCTGTAGCCAAAGAGTTGCGCGAACAGATATGGAGTCGCTTCAAGGCTGCCAGCACCGTGATTAACAAGAAGCACCAGCAGCACTTCGAGCAGTTGCGCGCCAAGGAGGAGGAAAACCTTGAAAAGAAGACCGCACTCTGCGAAAAGATAGAAGCCATCAACCAGGAGCAGTATAAACTCGCTACCGAATGGGAGAAAGTTACCAAAGAAGTCATCGAATTGCAGAGTGAGTGGAAGAAGATTGGTTTCGCTCCTCAGAAGATGAACGTGAAAATCTTTGAGCGCTTCCGTACTGCTAACGATCAGTTCTTTGCTAAGAAAGCAGAATACTTCAAGACATTGAAGGAGGAGTATGCTGCCAACACGGAGAAGAAGAAGGCGCTCATCGAGAAAGCTAAAGAATTGGCAGGAAGCACCGAATGGCGCAAGACGGGCGACAAACTTGTCAACCTGCAGAAAGAGTGGAAGCAGATTGGTGTCGTACCACGCAAGTTGGGAGACCAACTATGGCAGGAGTTCATAGACGCTTGCAACCAGTTCTTCGAGGCTCGTAACAAGGCCAACGCTGGCACACGCAATGCTGAGCACACCAACTTGGAGAAGAAGAAAGAGGTAGTAGCTAAACTGAATGCACTTCTCGAGAACGCTGGCGATAACATACAGCAACAGGTACAAGCTCTCATCGATGAGTACAAAGCCATTGGCCACGTACCCTTCAAAGAGAAAGATGCTATCTATAAGCAATATCACGATGTGCTCGACAAGATTTACAAGAATCTGCATGTTAGTAACGCAAAACGCCATCTCGACAACTTCAAGAACAACTTAAAGAACGTGGCAGGAAAGGGCTCCGATGCTCTCGACAACGAGCGTGGCCGCCTCTTACGTCGTTACGACCAGTTGCGTTCAGAGATTACCACTTACGAGAACAACCTTGGCTTCCTTAATGCTGCCAGCAAGAAGGGCAACAGCCTCGTAGAAGAAATGAATCGTAAGGTACAGAAACTCAAAGACGATCTCGAACTCGTAAAGCAGAAAATCAAGGCTATAGATGCCGAGAACAAATAAAGTCAGAAAGCCGAAGTGCAACTCAAGCACTTCGGCTTTTTTTATATGTATAAGAAAGGAAAACACAGGAAAAACACAGAAAGAACTATGTTGCTCAAAATTTTAACTATATTTATATCGCTGAATTTAAAACAAATGATTATCTTTGCACCGCAATATCATGTTTAACAGAAACATGCACGAGAAAAAAAGAAAACATTATTAAAAATAAACTACAACAATCATGCCTTGGTGGCATGAATATTATCAAAAAAATAAATTATTATTAACTAAACTTTACGCTTATAAAATGAAAATTTTACGCTTAAACAGCCTTACCACTCGTCTTGCGATGATGGTAATGATTCTCATGTCTGTATGTAACCAAGCTTCTGCCCAGGAGTCTTATGCAGTATTCAAGGACGGTACACTGACCTTCAAGCATGACGCAGAAAAGCCAGCAGATGCCTATGCACTGAACACAGGAGACAAAGATCCCGCTTGGGCTACCGATCACAAAGAACAAATTAAGACTGTGGTATTCGAAGCCTCTTTTGCTAACGCACGTCCTACAAGCTGCTGCAGCTGGTTTAAAAACCAAAAATTACTAACAAAAATCGAAGGTATTGAAAACCTCAATACAGAAAACGTGAAGACCATGAGCTGTATGTTCACAAGTTGCTTCACACTAAAAACTGTTGATGTATCACATTTCAACACACAGAATTTGACAAGCATGTATAATATGTTTGCAAGTTGCACAAGCCTCACAACTATTGATCTTTCTAATTTCGATACAAAGGAGGTGACTACAATGACACAACTATTCATAAATTGCAAGAACCTCACTACCATCTACGCTTCAGATAAGTTTGTAACAACCGCATTGCTTGATGGTAAAGATAAAGACATGTTCAAAAATTGCGCTAAATTGAAAGGAACTATTGAATTTGATTCAAATGAAACTGGCAAAAAGCATGCTAACCTCGAAGGTTACTTCACACGTAAGGTAGCAGAAGAGTCGTATGCAGTATTCAAGGATGGTACGCTGACTTTCAAGCACGATGGCGCAAAACCTGCAGATGCCTATGCACTGAACACAGGAGAAAACGCTCCCGCTTGGGCTACTGATTACAAAGACCAAATTAAGACAGTGGTATTCGAAGCCTCTTTTGCTAACGCACGTCCTACAAGCTGCTGCAGCTGGTTTAAAAACCAAAAATTACTAACAAAAATCGAAGGTATTGAAAACCTCAATACAGAAAACGTGAAGACCATGAGCTGTATGTTCACAAGTTGCTTCACACTAAAAACTGTTGATGTATCACATTTCAACACACAGAATTTGACAAGCATGTATAATATGTTTGCAAGTTGCACAAGCCTCACAACTATTGATCTTTCTAATTTCGATACAAAGGAGGTGACTACAATGACACAACTATTCATAAATTGCAAGAACCTCACTACCATCTACGCTTCAGATAAGTTTGTAACAACCAAATTGGCTGCTGGTAAAGATAAAGACATGTTCAAAGGTTGCGCTAAATTGAAAGGAACTATTGAATTTGATCTAAATGAAATTGGCAAAAAGCATGCTAACCTCGAAGGCTACTTCACTGCTCCTACCCCAACAGGTATCGACCAGATAGTAGCTCCTATCTCAGCCAAGGCAGAGTATTACGACTTGCAGGGTCGTCGCTTGAGCCAGCCACAAAAGGGCATCAACATCGTAAAGCGTGGCAATAAGACCCAGAAGATATTAGTTAAGTAACATTCAATAAGCAGCTACATTTTTCATATCATGATGTTCTGGCTTCCGTTCTATGTATCGGGAGCCAGACTTTTTTTATCTGGGTCAGCGGATTTTTCCGGTTGGTAACACCATATGTTAGGAATAAAGTGTTGC
>ERZ857629.740-NODE-740-length-41988-cov-11.323659_pt1 | contig 41988 bp, 39 predicted proteins | sample MGYA00519700_ERZ857629 | MGnify/ENA primary metagenome ERZ857629 (study PRJEB31778, sample SAMEA3449351) | human gut metagenome | biome: human gut; feature: human-associated habitat; material: faeces | place: United Kingdom | collected 2010/2012 ... | reverse complement strand
CCGCTGCCGGCCTGCGCCGTTGCGGTGCGTCCGCGCCGGTGCAGCGTGGACACGCTGGAGCGGCTGCTGCGCGCGCGCAGCACGCCCATCATCGTGCGCATCGCGCACGAGCGCGTGCTGCTCAGTATGCGCACGCTGCGAAGCGAGCAGTTTGGCGCGATCCTTGAAGCACTGACGGAGACAGCATTATGAAGCATGTGATCATCGGCACGGCGGGCCACGTCGACCACGGCAAGACCCTGCTCATCAAGGCCCTGACGGGCATCGACACCGACCGGCTCGTCGAGGAGAAAAAGCGCGGCATCACCATCGAGCTGGGCTTTGCCCATCTCGACTGGCCGGACGGCACGCAGGCGGGCATCGTGGACGTGCCCGGGCACGAGAAATTCATTAAAAACATGCTCGCCGGCGCGGGCGGGATCGACCTTGCGATGCTTGTGGTCGCCGCCGACGAGGGCTTCATGCCGCAAACGGTCGAGCATCTCAATATCCTGACGCTGCTTGGCATCCGCGACGGTCTGGTCGTCATCACCAAGACGGACATGGTCGACGCCGAATGGCTCGAGATGGTGCGCGAGGAGGTCGGCGAGCGCGTGAAGGGCAGCTTTCTTGAGGGGAAGCCCGTCTACTGCGTCTCGGCCTATACCGGCGAGGGCATCCCCGCGCTGCGCGAGGCGCTGCACGAGCTCGTCGGCCATGCCGAGGAAAAGAGCGTGCGCGCGGCGTTCCGCCTGCCGGTGGACCGCGTGTTCTCGGTGGACGGCTTCGGCACGGTCGTGACCGGCACGCTCATCGAGGGCGCGATGCGCGAGGGCGATGCCGCCGAGCTTGCCCCCTCCGGCGTTTCGACGCGCATCCGCAATCTGCAGGTCCACGGCAGGGACGTGGAGACGGCCTACGCCGGCCAGCGCGTGGCGGTCAACCTCGCGGGCATCAAAAAAACAGATATCCAGCGCGGCGACGCCGTGGTCAAGCCAGGCAGCATCCGCACCTCGCGGATGCTGGATGTGCGCCTGCACTGCCTTAACGATTCCGACCGCACCATCCTCAACGATTCGCAGGTGCATCTTTACCACGGCGCATCGGTGCTGCTGGCCAAGGTCGTGCTGCTTGACCGCGACGCGCTGCGCCCGGGCGAGAGCTGCTATGCCCAGCTGCGGCTGACGGAGAGCCTTGCCGCAAAGAACGGCGACCGCTTCGTCGTGCGCTTCTACTCCCCGCTCGAGACCATCGGCGGCGGAACGATCCTCGACGACGCGCCCGTGCGCCACAAACGGAACGACGCCGCCGTGCTCGCCGCGCTGCAGATCCGCGAGAGCGGGTCGGGTGCCGAGCGCGTGGTGCAGACGCTCTCGGAGTTCGGCTGCCGCCTTCCCACCGCCGCACAGCTCCACGCCAAGCTCGGCGCGGATGCCGACGCGCTCATGCCGGAGCTGGAGGATCTGCTCGCCGCGGGCCGCGTACTCGAGCCGCTGCCCGGCCGCTATCTTTCCTCCGCGGCGCTCGACGCCGTGTGGGACGACTGCCGCGCGCTGCTCGCGGCCTATCACGCAAAAAATCCGCTCCACGCCGGAATACGCGCCGCCGAGCTGCGCCAAAAGCTCTTCCGCACGGCCGATCAAACCGTGGCCGACGCGATCCTCGCCGCGCTCTGCCGCGACGGGCGCATCAAGTGCGTGAACGACCGCTACGCCCTTGCGGACTTTGAGATCCGCTACACCAAGCGCCAGTCCGCCGTCCTCGAGCGGCTGCTGAGCTCCTATCGCAAGGCGGGGCTGGAGCCGCCGCCGGTGGAGGAGGTGCTCGCGCAGTTCGACACAAAGGAACTGCCCGACGCCAAGCAGGTGCTGGAAAGCGCCGCCGCGGATGGCTCGCTGATCCTGCTCTCCCCCGGACTCTACTGGCACCGCGAGACCTACGCGCGCGTATGCGGCGTTGTGAAGGAGCATTTTGCCGCGCACGAGACCATCTCGCTCGCCGAGCTGCGCGACGCGCTCGGCACCTCGCGCAAGTATGCGCTCGCCGTGCTCGAATACTACGACCGCAACCGCATCACCCGCAAGGACGGCGATGTGCGCTATCCCGGCGCGATGGCGGGCAGACTGTGAACGAACCCTGCGGACGGGGCGCCCGCCCCGTCCGCGCGGCGATCGCCGCGCAAAGATAGGGCTTGCGCATTTTATCAGCATATGCTATAATCCCCTCTGCGTTCACCATGGGGGTGGATGGGTGCTGGTGTGCCCCCCGGTCTTCAAAACCGGTCGAGGGGGGTTAGGAGCCTCCCGGGTGGGTTCGATTCCCACACATTCCCGCCAGAAAAGGAGAGCCAGCAATCGCAACGATTGCTGGTTTTTTCTTGATTTTTCAGCACTTTCTTTGAATTTCATTAGCACGATTTATTGAACTTGAACCTTTGATTTCGAACTTCATTCTGAACTTTAAGCAGCATTTTTACGAACGGATTTACGAACAAAAAATGGAGGGCGATTCATTTCGCTCCTCCATTTTTGATATTTGCGCACACCTGATTTGCTGACCGCGCCGCTTCGTTCATTCTCTTCTGGTTCTCTTTAATCTTTGCTTGCAAAGCACATTGGATGAATTTCAGCGCGTCGGAACTGATGTCATTACCGATCTTGCGCCGCTGTGTCGGTCTCCTTCCTTTTTTGTCTGATTTGTTCTGTTTTTCTATTTATTTATTGCAATTTTCAATAATATAATTGTGCAAAAGGGAGAAAACCACGCCTGTGAGCGCCGCCGCATCATGGAAAGCGCCGCACAACATTTGATAAATCGATCAGTAATTCTGATGAAGCATCTTTTTTCTCCCGCGCGACAGGGGCTTTTTCAGGAAACGGGCCGAAAAAACGCGCGAAAATGATGTGGCATTTTTCACAAACAGCAAAAGGCCGCTTCACAGAAATTACTTGATTTTCTGACCGAAACCGAGTTAAATTACATTGGGTAAGGAAGCGGAAACACCAAAAAATAAATATCGTGGATGATGGATGCAGGAGATCTGCCGCAGGCAGAGCCGAAGGGGAAAAGCACCGCGCGAGCCAACGCGGCGCGAAGCTCTCAGGCCACAGGACTGTATCCGGACAACACTCTGGAAAGCGCAAGCACCGAAGGAGCAACTCATCATTTTGGGGAATCTCTCAGGTCAAAGGAACAGGGGCAGGGCATGGGAAGCATTCTCATTGTCTGCGCCCTGCTTTTTTCTTGCACTCCGCCGCTTTTTCCCCACAGCCAAAGAAACGGACGAGGACGGATCGGCATGAAACGCAGCCATGATTACCGGATCATCACGAATAACCCGCTCGCCGCGCGCTGTCTTGCGCCGTACTACGATATCGCGCTGTACGAATCCGACGGCTACCGCGACATTCTCGTGCGCGTGCGCGATCTGGTATATGCGGGCCACAGGCTCTACACCCATCCCATCTCCGGCAGCGTGAAGCCGAACGAGACGCCCTACCGCAGCGTGGTGGTGTCAAAGGCCGTGTATCCCATGGATATGGAGCAGCTGCAGCTCGCGGGCGGCAGCCTCGCCACGTTCGACAAGTTCACCCCGCGCAGGCGCGTCATCACCGACGCCATGCGCGAGGACTTCCAGCTCATCGACTATACTCTGCTCTGCGGCGCTCTTGATTTCGACGCGGCGGCGGGTTTTAGTAATATCCCCGGCACAAATAAGAAGTAAGGAGGAGGTGTTCGCTTTGAAATTGGAGCTTGGCTTCATTGAGATCAAGGACATCCAATTTGCAAACGAATGCAAGGTCGAGAATGGGACGCTCTATGTCAACGCCGACGAAGCGCTGGCATTCGTGTTCCAGGACGACGACGTCAAGGCCTGCGTGAAGGAAGCGCACTTTGACATCGCAAAGCCCGGCGAAAGCGTCCGCATCACCCCCGTCAAGGATGTGATCGAGCCGCGCGTGAAGGTGGAGGGCCCCGGCGGTGAATTCCCCGGCGTCATCGCCAAGGTCGACACGGTCGGCAGCGGCAAGACCCACGTTCTGCGCGGCATGGCGGTCGTGACCGCCGGCAAGATCGTCGGCTTCCAGGAGGGCATCATCGATATGTCCGGCCCCGGTGCCGACTATACCCCGTTCTCCAAGCTGCTCAACCTTGTTCTGGTCTGCGTTCCCGTCGAGGGCGTGCACCAGCACGAGTATGAACATGCCGTGCGCATCGCTGGCCTGCGCGCCGCGACGTTCATCGGCGAGCTTGGCCGCAATGTGGCCCCGGATTCCACGAAGGAATTCGAGACCTACGGCATCAAGGAGGGCATCGAGAAGCTGCCCGGTCTGCCGCGCGTGGGCTATGTCCACATGCTGCAGTCCCAGGGCCTGCTGCATGACACCTACGTCTACGGCGTTGACGCGAAGAAGATCATCTCCACGCTCATCAACCCGACTGAGACCATGGACGGCGCGATCATCAGCGGCAACTGCGTGTCCGCCTGCGACAAGAACACGACCTATCACCATCAGAACAACCCCGTGGTGGCGGATCTGTTCGAGCAGCACGGCAAGACCATCAACTACGTGTGCAACATCATCACCAACGAGAACGTCTACCTCGCCGATAAGCGCCGTTCCTCCGACTGGGCCAGCAAGCTCGCCCGTATGCTCGATCTGGATGGCGTCATCATCTCCGAGGAGGGCTTCGGCAATCCTGATACCGACCTGATCATGAACTGCGTCAAGGCCGAGCAGAAGGGCATCAAGACCGTTCTGGTCACCGACGAGTACGCCGGTCAGGACGGCAAGTCCCAGTCCCTTGCCGACGCCGATCCTCTGGCGGACGCTGTCGTCACCGGCGGCAACGCCAACGAGGTCATCGTCCTGCCCCCGATGGACAAGGTCATCGGCACGCTGGACTATGTCGACAAGATCGCCGGCGGCCACGCGGGCTCCCTGCGTCCCGACGGCAGCATCGAGGCCGAGATCCAGGTCATCACCGGCGCGACCAACGAGATCGGCTTCAACAAGATGAGCGCACGCTAAAGGAAAGGAGGATACGATACAATGAGTTATAAAGTTGTCCATTATATCAACCAGTTCTTTGCCCAGATCGGCGGCGAGGAAATGGCTCACGTTCCTCCGGAGAAGCGTGAAGGCCCCGTCGGCCCCGGCGCCGCCTTCACCGCTGCGTGGAAGGACGATGCGGTCATCACCGAAACGATCGTCTGCGGCGACTCCTACTTCGCCGAGCACGAGAAGGATGCCAAGGAGCAGATCCTCGCATGGGTCAAGGAGGCTCAGCCCGATCTGTTCATCGCCGGCCCCGCCTTCAACGCCGGCCGCTACGGCTATGCCTGCGCGACCATCTGCAAGGCCGTTCAGGATGAGCTCGGCATCAAGGTCCTGACCGGTATGTACGAGGAAAACCCCGGCGCCGACCTCAAGGATAAGGTCCTGATCGTCGCCACCGCCAACTCCGCCGCCGGTATGCGCAAGGCCGCTCCCGTGATGGCGAAGCTCGGCATGAAGCTGATGCGCGGCGAAAAGCTCGGCGCCTCCATCGAGGACGGCTACATGAATCAGGGCGTCCGCGTCAACTTCTTCGATAAGGAGCGCGGCTCCAAGCGCGCGGTCGACATGCTCATCAACAAGCTCGCCGACAAGCCGTTCACCACCGAGTATCCCATGCCGTCTTTCGACCGCGTGGCTCCCAACCCCGCCGTCAAGGATCTCGCGCACGCGACCATCGCGCTGTGCACCTCCGGCGGCATCGTCCCCAAGGGCAACCCCGATCACATCGAGTCCTCCTCCGCCTCCCACTACGGCGAGTACTGCCTCGACGGCGTGGACGTGCTGACGGAAGCGACCTATGAGACCGCCCACGGCGGCTACGATCCGGTGTACGCCAACGCAGACCCCAACCGCGTCCTCCCCGTGGATGTGATGCGCGAGTTTGAGCGCGAGGGCCGCATCGGCAAGCTGCACAACTACTTCTACACCACCGTCGGCAACGGCACGAGCGTGGCCAACGCCAAGCGCTTCGCCGCCGAATACGCGCAGAAGCTCCTCAAGGCGAATGTAAACGCCGTCATTATGACAAGCACATGAGGGACCTGCACGCGTTGCGGTGCAACGATGGTCAAAGAAATTGAGCGCGCGGGCATCCCCGTCGTTCATATGTGCACGGTCACCCCGATCTCGCTGACGGTCGGCGCGAACCGTATCATCCCCACGATCGCCATTCCCCACCCGCTGGGCAACCCGGCTCTTTCCCACGAGGAGGAGTACGAGCTGCGCAAGAAACTGGTCTCCCGCGCCCTCGACGCCCTGTGCACCGAGGTCAGCGACCAGACCGTCTTCGAAAAGTAAGCATTCGAAAGAGAACTCCGCGCGGCACGGCCTGCCGTGCCGTGCGGAGCGCTCCGCATAAGGCAAGGGGAGAGATCCCCGTCGCCTGTCAGTATTTTTGACAGGGGCTCGAGTCCCCTTGGTTTTAAGGAGTTGTTGGATCATGAGCAAGATCTATGACGTTATCATTCTGGGTGCCGGCCCCGCCGGCCTGACCGCCGGCCTCTATGCCGGCCGCGCCAGACTTTCCACCCTTGTGATCGAAAAGGGTCAGGATGGCGGTCAGATCGCCATCACCAATGAAATTGAAAATTATCCCGGACAGGTCGAGGGCGACAGCGGCCCGAGCCTCATCGCGCGCATGACCAAGCAGTGCGAGCACTTCGGCGTCGAGCGCGTGAGCGACATGATAAAGGAGGTCGCGCTGACGGGGCCGGTGAAGAAGCTCACCGGCGTGAAGGGCGAATACGAGGCCCGCACCGTCATCATCGCCACCGGCGCTTTCCCCCGCCCCATCGGCTGCAAGAACGAGGGCAAGTTCGTCGGCAAGGGCATTTCCTTCTGCGCGACCTGCGACGCCGCGTTCTTCGAGGATCTTGAGGTCTACGTGGTCGGCGGCGGCGATGCCGCCGTGGAGGAGGCCATGTATCTGACGAAGTTCGCCCGCAAGGTGACCATCATCCACCGCCGCGACGAGCTGCGCGCCGCCAAGTCCATCCAGGAAAAGGCTTTCAAGAACGAAAAGCTCCACTTCCTGTGGAACACCGTCGTCGACGAGGTCGACGGCGAGGACGATATCCTCTCCAAGATGATCGTGAAGAACACCAAGACCGGCGAGCTGACCACGATCGAGGCGGACGAGGACGACGGTCTGTTCGGCCTGTTCGGATTCATCGGCCTTCTGCCCAAGAGCGACCTCTTTGAAGGCGTGATCGACATGGACAAGGGCTATATCAAGACCGACGACAACATGCACACCAACATCGAGGGCGTCTACGCCGCGGGCGATATCCGCGTCAAGAGTCTGCGTCAGGTCGTCACGGCCGCGGCGGACGGCGCGATCGCCGCCATGCAGGCCGAAAAATATATCGCTGACTTAAAATAAGAAAAGGAGATCATCACCATGCTTGAACTCGATAAGACCACCTTTGAAGCCGAAGTGCTTCAGGCCCCCGGCAAGATCCTCGTCGACTTCTACGGCGACGGCTGCGTGCCCTGCGCGGCGCTGATGCCCCACGTCCACGGCTTTGCCGACGTTTACGGCGACAAGATCAAGTTCTGCGCGCTCAACACCACCAAGGCGCGCCGTCTGGCCATCAGCCAGAAGGTCCTGGGCCTGCCCGTCATCGCCATCTATGAAAACGGCGAGATGATCGACTCCTGCGTGAAGGAAGACGCCACGCCGGAGAACGTGGAGAACATGATCAAAAAGTATATCTGAACCGCGGTAGTCGGCCGCCAAAAGCGGCTTGCTATAAATCTGAGGAAAAGGAGGATATGTGATGGGCATTTTAGCTGGCAAGAAGGTCATCATCATCGGTGACCGTGACGGCGTTCCCGGTCAGGCGATCGCGGAATGTGCTAAGACGGCCGGAGCCGAAGTCGTGTTTTCCTCGACGGAGTGCTTCGTCTGAACGTCCGCTGGTGCAATGGATCTGGAAAATCAGAAGCGCGTTAAGGAATTTGCCGAGCAGTATGGTGCTGAGAACGTTGTCGTTCTTCTGGGCGCCGCTGAAGGCGAAGCTTCCGGTCTCGCTGCTGAGACGGTCACCAATGGTGACCCGACCTACGCCGGTCCGTTGACTGGAGTCTCGTTGGGACTCAAGGTTTACCACGTCTGCGAGCCTGAGATCAAGGAAGAGTTCGATCCCGCCGTCTATGACGAGCAGGTCGGCATGATGGAAATGGTCCTCGATGTTGACGATATCGTCAACGAGATGACCTCCATCCGCGAGCAGTACTGCAAGTACTAAGCTCCGGCTCGAAAAGAAGTGAAGACGATGAATGGGCGGCGGCGGTGCCGCCGCCCGCTTCGTTCCGATCCGGAATTGCTGGGAAGGAAGGCGGAGCGTTTCCCCGCCCTGCTTCGCAGCAATTCACACCCCGCTTCGGCGGGGAATCCAAATAGATTGAGAGGACGATCTACTATGAAAAGCGTGATCAAGGGCGCCGGCTACATTCTGGTGCACACCCCCGACATGGTGCTCCACAACGGCACCACCCAGACGACCGAGCGCATCGTCAACCCTGACGGCGACTATCTCAAGGAGCTGCCCTCCCACCTGCGCAGCTATGAGCAGGTGCTCGCCTACTGGCCCAATCAGGTCTACATCGGCAACAAGACGCCCGACGAGCTGACCGCCGTCCCCCAGCCCTGGTACGACAAGACCTGCGATGTCGCCGACCGCTGCGGCAGATTCGGCCAGATCATGCCGCAGGAGGAGTTCCTGCTGCTGATGCAGGCGTGCGACGTGTTTGACCTCGTGCTGCTGGACAAGGACTTCGTCGCGCAGTACAAAGAGCAGTTCGCCGCCAATCCCATCATCGACGAGAGCATCACCGCGCGCATCAAGGACGGCGCGGAGCTTGCCGAGATCGAGCGTCTCGTCGCCGAGGAGCACAGCGAGGGCCTCTATGACCACAACAGGCTCGTCGGCTGCGTCAAGCGCGCGCACGACATCGACGCCAACCTTTCCGCCCATGTGATGCATGAAAACATCGTCTCGAAGGCCAGCTCCGTCATGGCGCTGCTCTCGGGCGTGAAGAACGCGGGCATCGACAAGGGCGAGGTCGAGTACGTTATCGACTGCTGCGAGGAGGCCTGCGGCGATATGAACCAGCGCGGCGGCGGCAACTTCGCCAAGGCGACCGCGGAGATCGCGGGGCTGATGAACGCCACCGGCAGCGACGCGCGCGGCTTCTGCGCAGGCCCCGCCCACGCGCTGGTCGAGGCGGCGGCGCTGGTGCAGTCCGGCGCGTACAAGACCGTCGCCGTGACGGCCGGCGGCTGCACGGCCAAGCTCGGCATGAACGGCAAGGACCATGTGAAGAAAGGTCTGCCCGTGCTGGAGGACTGCCTGGGCGGCTTCTGCGTGATCGTCGGCGAGAACGACGGCGTGAATCCTGAGATCAATCTCGAGGTGCTGGGCCGCCACACCGTCGGCACCGGCTCCGCGCCGCAGGCGGTCATCGGCTCGCTCGTGACTGACCCGCTCGACCGCGCGGGCCTGAAGGTCACAGACGTGGACAAGTTCTCCCCCGAGATGCAGAATCCCGACATCACCAAGCCGGCCGGCGCGGGCGACGTGCCGCTGGCCAACTACAAGATGATCGGCGCGCTGGCTGTCAAGCGCGGCGATATCGAGCGCGCCGCGCTCAACGACTTCATCGTCCAGCACGGGCTGACCGGCTGGGCTCCCACGCAGGGCCACATTCCCTCCGGCGTGCCGTACATCGGCTTTGCCCGCGAGGATATGCTCGCCGGCAGGATCAGCCGCGCCATGATCATCGGCAAGGGCTCTTTGTTCCTCGGCCGCATGACCAACCTCTTCGACGGCGTGAGCTTCCTGATCGAAAAGAACAGCGGCGCGCAGGAGCAGGCCTCCGGCGTGAGCGAGGACGAGGTCAAGGGCATGATCGCCAAGGCGATGCGCGAGTTCGCTGAAACGCTGCTGGCCAAGGGCGAATAAGAGGTGCGAAGATGAACGATTTGGAAAAAACCATCGCACGGACCTTCCTTGAGATGGCCGACGGGCTGGAGAGCGGCTCGTTCGGCAAGCGCCCGCGCATCGCGCTGACCGGCATGGGCAGCGAGCACGGCGAGGAAAACGCCATGGCCGCCGCCGTGATGGCGAGCAGACGCGGCGTGGACGTGTACTACATCGGCACGTTGGAGCATGAGGGCGTGACGACTGTGAAGGCCGCAAACGAGGACGAGGGCCACAAGAAGATGGAAGAGCTCGTCGAGAGCCATGCCGTGGACGGCGCGGTGACGATGCACTTCCCCTTCCCCATCGGCGTATCGACCGTCGGCCGCGTGGTCACCCCCGCCAGGGGCCGCGAGATGTTCGTTGCAAACACGACCGGCACCTCCAGCGCAGACCGCGTCGAGGGCATGATCAAAAACGCCGTTTACGGCATCATCACCGCCAAGGCCTGCGGTGTGCAGGACCCCACGGTCGGCATCCTGAATGTGGACGGTGCGCGCCAGACGGAAATGGCGCTCAACGAGCTGAAAAAGGGCGGCTATGACTTCAAATGGGCTGCCTCCGCGCGCGCGGATGGCGGCGCGGTCATGCGCGGCAACGACGTGCTGCAGGGCACGCCAGACGTGATGGTCATGGACAGCCTGACCGGCAACGTGATGATCAAGATGCTCTCCGCCTATACCACCGGCGGCAGCTTTGAATCCACGGGCTTCGGCTATGGCCCGGGCATCGGCAAGGGCTATGAAAAGCTCATCCTCATCATCTCGCGCGCCAGCGGCGCGCCGCTGATCGCCAACGCGCTTGAATACGCGGCGCAGCTCGTGCGCGGCAAGGTGTTCGAGGTAGCGAAGGAGGAATTTGCCAAGGCGGAAAAGGCCGGTCTTGAGAAGATCCTTGAAGCGCGCCGCGCCGCGGCGAAGGGCGCTTCCGCGGCGGTGGAGGAGGTCAAGGCTCCCCCCGCCGAGCCCTGCACCGCCGCCGTCACCGGCATCGAGGTCATGGATCTGGAGGACGCGGTGAGGGTGCTCTGGAAAAACGGCATCTACGCCGAGTCCGGCATGGGCTGCACCGGCCCGCTGGTAATGATGAGCGACGCCAACCATGAAAAGGCCGTAGAGCTGCTGAAGGCTGCCGGCTATGTGGGCTGAGGAGGAAACGGCATGAAGGTGATAGATCTCATCCAGAAGTGCGAAAAGGATCTGACGACCGAGGAGCTGATCGAGCTGATCGCCCACGGCAACCGGCAGGTGGACCTGATCTTCGGCGAAAAGAAAACGGACGAGGACGGCTATCTGACCTGGGACACCGAGAACTGGACCAGCGTGGACGGCAGACGCTTCATCCGCAGCTATGCGCTCGAGGGCCGCGTGCTGTCGGACTACAGCGGCTACAACAAGTATGACATGAAGGGCTTTTTCCTGCCGGAAACGGCAAAGGAAGTCCGCCTGAACTGAAAAGAGAGCGGAGGGCAGTCATCGGACTGCCCTCACGCTTTGACCTTTCAGAATTTGGAGAGGTATCAGCGCTATGGAGATCAGACTGCTGGAGAAAAACATCTACGCGGGCAGAAAATTCACCGCACGCTACCGGACAAACGGCTATTACGACATTCTCCCCTCCGAACAGGGCTTTCAGATCCGCTACGTCCCCTTTGACGCGCCGGTCGAGCGATGCTTTGACGACGTGTTTTACGGCGAGTGGCTGGAGGCGCCGACCGCGTACGGCGCGTTTGAAAACGGAGCGCTGCTCGGCTACGTCGAAGGCTCGCCGGAGGGCTGGAACGGCCGCTTCCGGATCAGCAACATCTGCGTGTTCGACGGCGCCGCGCGCCATTGCGGGATCGGGACGGCGCTGATCGACACGATCATGGAGACAGCGCGTGCATCAGGCGCGCGGATGGCCGTTTTGGAAACGCAGTCGTGCAACGAAAACGCGATCGCGTTCTATCGGAAAAACGGCTTTGCGATCATCGGCTTCGACCTGTACGCCTACTCGAACACCGATCCCGAACGGCACGAGGTACGGATCGAAATGGGGAAAAAGCTCTGACGCGGCCGCCGGCAGAAAAAGGGACAGGCATCAAGGTGATGCCTGTCCCTTTCAACTTTCGTACGCTCTTTCAGCGCTCCGCGCGGTAGAAGTCCCGCACGAAGGCGGCAAAGCGTCCTGCCTGCAGGTCGATGACGTCCTCTCGCGGCTGGACGAGGTAAAGATCGCGCGCGCCGCAGTCGTTCGGCAGCGGGAACACGAGCAGCCGCCCCGTCTCCTTCTCCGACTCCACGGCCTTCCTCGAAACGACGGACACGCCGAGGCCGCCCGCCACAAGGTTTTTGACGCTCTCCTGATCGTTCATGCGCGCGGTGACGTACAGCAGCGCCTTGTCAATGCCGGCGGCACGGAAGAAATCATCCACGCACTTCTGGCTGCCGCTCCCCTCCTCGCGCAGCAGCAGCGGCTCGCTGCGCAGGATATCCTCCACGGACTCGCCGCGCTCCTTCGCGGCGGTAAAGCGCTCGCTGTTCGGCGTGATGAGCACCATATGGTCGCGGTAAAAGGGCGTGAAGATCAGCCCCTCATCCTCGCTCTGCATTCCGGCAAGACCCAGCGCAAAGCGTCCCTCGCGCACACCGTCGAGCACGCCGCGGCTGTCGCTCTGGCAGATCTCGAAGGTGACGTCCGGCTGGAGCGCGCGGTAACGCGGCAGCAGCTCGGGCAGGATATAGGTAGAGGGGATGGTGGATGCCGCAAGGCGGATCATCCGCTCGCGCTCTGTCCGGCGGGCAAGAAAGCGGTCCTGCAGTGCAAGCGTATGCGCCGCATACTCGTAAAGCTCGCGTCCGTCCGGCGTGACGGCGAGCGATTTTGTCGTGCGCAGGAACAGCCGCTCGCGCAGTTCCTCCTCGAGCTGGCGGATGTGCGCGCTGACGGACGGCTGGGAGATCGAAAGCAGCTCCGCCGCGCGGGTAAAGCTGCCGCAGTCCACGACTGTGACGAAGGAACGAAGCTGTTTGAGATCCATGGCCGGCCTCCCCTGTTCGTTTTGTGCCGGAGCAAGAGCCGCTCCAGCACTCCTATTATAGCATATATTTATCAAAAAAGCAAATGGATCTCAAAGTTTTCTGTTTGTCATTCCTCCTGCCGCCGCTCCGGTGAGCGCCTGTGCGCCGCCTGCACCTCTTGCGCAAACTGCTCCGTATGCTCGCCGGCAAGGCCGCCGTGCCCCATGTCTGCAAAGATCTTCACACTGAAGGGATAGCCCTTCGACTTCAAGGCGTCGAGCCCGTTCGACAGCTTTTTGTCCACGCTCCCCTTGATGCCGTACCAGAGATACATGTCCGTTTTTGCAAAGAGCGAGTAGTCCGTCTTCCTGCCGATCAGGGCGTAGTCCTGATTTTTCCAGCTTTTCCACGTCGCCCGGCCGTAGAGGATGCGCTCGGCCTCTTCGAGCGTTCTCCCTGAGTTCCTTGCGAGGAATTTCTTCCGTCTCGGCCCCGGATGGCCCATGACCGCATAGAAAAGGCCCGTAAAGAAGAAGCAGTAGACATCCTTGCCCCATTTGCTTTTTATATTGGGATAGTCCTTCAGGCCCATGCCGTCAGCGATGGTGGTCGTGATCGTCAGCCGCTCGTCCGCCATAACCTCCATCAGCACGCGGCAGCCGTAGGAGATGCCGTAGAGAATGTCGATCCTGCCGCCATAATGCTGCACGATATAATCGCCGAGGCGTCTGGCCTCGTCCATCGGCGACACAAAATCCACGAAAAAGAAAAACACAGCTGGAATAGCGATCAGGAGTCCTGTTGTAGCAAGGATCACTTTGCTCTGCATTCGATATCGCTGCACATGCAGCCGGTTCGTATAGATATCGTCCCACGTCAGAAAACCTATTCCGCCAAGAACGATCAGCAGCATGATCGTAATGTTGATAGCCGGATTCCCAACATACGCTGTCAGAGAAGAATAAGGCTGATCTTTCTGCCCGAGAATATCAAATCCTGCGTTACAAAAAGCAGAAACGGAATGGAACACTGCCATCCATAACCCTCTCCAACCATAATCCCGGCAAAAGGTAGGAAGCATAAATAAAGCTCCCAATGACTCGATCAAAAAAGTTCCTTGTAGAACAAACCGCGTTAACCGGACAATGCCACCCACCTTCGGTGCAGAAAGGGCATCTTGCATTGTGCTGCGTTGCATAAGTGTAATATTTCGGCCAGAAAGTAAGGCAAAGGCTACTGCTACCGTCACAACGCCAAGGCCTCCAATCTGGATGAGTACCAAAATCACTGCTTGGCCAAACCATGACCAGTAACAGCCTGTGCTCTGCACCACAAGGCCCGTTACGCAGACGGCGGAAGTCGCAGTAAACAGAGATTCGTGAAATGGGGTTGCCTGTCCACTAACAGATGAAATGGGCAACATCAACAAAAATGCGCCCAATAAAATCACACCCGCGAATCCCAAAATAATTATTTGAAAAGACGATAGACATTGTCTTTGATAAGTTACATCTTTCATCATAAGTATGCCCCTTCCGGATGGATTGAGCTTATTTTATCAGAGGAAGCTTTAAGATGGGATAAGGGTTGTGCGAACCGACATTAAGACTTTACAAAGAGGCACGACACGTCCTCATTCTCATATACAGATAGGAAAAGAAGGATAGAAACCACTCCGTTTCTATCCTTCTTTCTTTTACTTCTCAGCTTTTACTTTCTCCCGCGCGGCAAGCCGGTGCTCGATATCTCCCTGCAAAAGCTGTGAGATCACTGCCGCCAGCGGGATGAAGAACACGATACCGATGATGCCGAACAGCTTTCCGCCCAGCAGCGCGGCCAGCAACGTCCACAGCGGGGAAAGTCCCACGCTGCCGCCGACCACATGCGGGTAGATGAACTGATTTTCGATAAACTGCACCGCCTGATAGACAAGGAAGCACAAAATCGCCTTCTCCGGCGCGGCCAGCAGCGTGAGCAGCACACCGATCAGGCAGGAGGCAAACGCACCGACATACGGGATAAACGCAAATGCCGCGGTCAACACCGCTGTCAATGCCGCGTAGGGGATGCGGAAGACGGAAAACGCGAGGAAAATCAACGTGCCGAGGATCAGCACCTCGATACACTGGCCGGAGAAAAACTTAGCGTAAGTATCGTGCGTCAGCTTTGCGATGCGGCAGATGCGGTCCGCCGTTGTCTCCTTACAATAGGCGTACAGAAAGCCGCGGCTCTGCTTACCGAGCTCCCGCCGCCCCAACAGCACATAGAACATGATCACGATTGCGAACACGGCGTTCACCGTGACAGATACCGTTGAGCTTGCCAGATCGACGACCGAGCCGATCACGGCTCCCGCGCCGGTAAAGAGCTTCTCCATCGCCGTTTTCCAGTCGAACGATGCCGCAAGCTTCGTTAGCTCCGTGGTGTCGATGCCGTAGCTGCTCAGCAGCGCCACCCAGTCGGGCCAGTTCTCCTTTACGAGTCCGGCAATGCTTCGGACCGACGCAGCCAGCTGCGGGATCGCCAGCACGCACAGCAGGAATACCAGCACTGCGACACAGAGCATCGTCAGTGTCAGGCTCAGGGCGTCGACCGTTTTTTCCTTCATCTTCGGGAAATGGGCGGCGAGCCGCCGCGCAATACCAAGCATCGGAACGCTCAGCACAAACGCGAGCAGAAGGCCCGACACCACCGGCGACAGAATACCTGCCAAAACGCGGAAAAAGCCCGCCACTTCATTCAGGTTGGTCAGCGCGGCAAAAAGCGCCACGCCAAAAAAAATCAGAAGCATCTGCTGCTTGAGTTGTTTATTCATGGACCATCTCTCCAATCAGCGCAGTCTCTGCCTTTTCACCGGCGTGCGGCCGCTGTGTGACGCGAAGCTCCTCGATGCGGTGGTTGTCCACCTTGGAGACGAGCACGTCGAGATCATCGTATGTAAAGCGGTCGCCGCTTTCCGGCACGCCGCCGCAGCGCTCCATCACCCAGCCGCTGACCGACACCATCTCCGAGTCGGTCTTGAGGTGGAAGAACTCAGCAAAATCATCGAAATCCATGCCCGCGTCCACAAGGTAGGTGTGCTCCGCCGCCTCGCGGATGGGGACCTCCTCCTGCTCGTGCTCGTCCCAGATCTCACCCACCAGCTCTTCGAGGATATCCTCCATTGTAACGATGCCGCAGGTACCGCCGTATTCGTCCACCACGACGGCAACGTGCGTTTTGGCCCGCTGCATCTTCTTGAGCAGCAGACTGATCGGCTCGTTCTCCGGCACAAAGATCGTCGGCGAAAGCAGCTCGGCGATCGGCCTGTCGGTCACACCGCAGCCAATATAAAAGTCCTTGCGGTGAATGGTTCCGAGGATGTGATCGATGGAATCCTGATAGACGAGCAGGCGGGAATACTTGGTATCGGTGAACAGCGCGGCGGCCTCCTCCCGACTCGCCGTGACCGGCAGCGCCGCGAGGTCCACGCGATGGATGAGGATATCCTTTGCCTGCTGCTCGGAAAATTCGATGGCGTTGCGCAGCAGCTCGCCCTCGCTCCTGTCGATGCTGCCGCCCTGCTGCACCTCGTCCACGAGCATCAACAGCTCCTCCTGCGACATTTTGCTCTCGCCGTTCAGGCGGAACACCTTCGCCAGCAGCTTTTTCCAGAGGGAAAAGAGCAGGTTGAGCGGCAGCAGCACCCAGATGAGCACCCGCAAAATGGGCGCGGAGAACATGGCGAAGCGCTCCGCGCAGTCCTTGGCAATGCTTTTGGGCGAGATCTCGCCGAAGATCAGCACCACCACCGTGACCACCACGGTGGAGATCGTCGCGCCCGCGTCGCCGTAGGCATGGACGAACAGCACCGTGCCGATGGAGGCCGTCGCAATATTGACGATGTTGTTGCCGATCAAGATGGTAGAGAGCAGCCGGTCGTACTGCTCCAAAAGCCTGCACGCGAGGGCGGCGTTGGCATTGCCCTTTTCGGCAAGGGTCTTGAGCCGCGTGGTGCTGGCGGAGGAAAACGCGGTCTCCGTGGCGGAAAAGTAGGCGGAAAGCAGCAAACACACCGCCATGGTAATGATACAAGTTGTCGTTGACAAGATAAATAGCTCCTTTTCTGTCGTCTGTCTGAATCGTCAAAGCGCTCAAATAAGCGCAAAAAAGCACGTCCGCCCTGCTCCTTAGCAGCGCAGATATGCTTTCACAAACAGATGACAGATCAGGTGGCTACTGTGATAGTCACTGCCGTCGGTATCCATATGGGCACGCGTCCTCCTTCATCTCAGATCGATGGTATTGTATCAGATGCGTCTACTCGCGTCAAGCTAAGAACGTGTTAAGAGGCGCCGCGGCAAAGCGGCAGCGCCGAACAAGAAAACAAGGCATAACAGAGGCGGGAACATCTTAAACGATGCTCCCGCCTTTTATCAATCTGTATGGTCTTCTTTCTTGCCGAACAAAAGAAAAACATATGGGGGTAATAACCACACTATGACCGCACTTAACCATTCGTTTAAGCCGAGCTGAAATGCAATCTGAGAAAACACAATCGTCCATTCTGAAAGTTCACTCCAAAGTATGGTGAATGATGTAAATATCCTTTGAGTCAAGTATGTAAACACACCCAATACAACATTCAAAGCGACTAAAATAGACGAAGAGAAGAAAATTTCTTTGCGTGTCATTTTGCGAAAGAAATATCCACCAATGCAAACAACTGCAAAAAAGAGAACTGCACACATGATTATCCACCGGGTATTATCCGATGATATACTCCCATCAGGCAGAGTCACAATTGCCCATCTCCCTAAGAAACGAGCTTCCAGTTGAAAGCAAACCCAGCTTGCAACCATACAATATAAAGGAACTTTCCACCATGATTTTTTCATATGACGAGCCTCCTTTGTTCAGTTTATATAATATATATTGATTTATAGAAAAAGGCAAGGGCAGAAATGCTCCCGCCCATGCCCGCTATAGTGCATTTTCAACAGCGAGGACGGGCAGCGGGAATACGCCGAGCGGAAAGCAGCAGGCCGGACGAGAGGGCAGGGTATGACAGAGGCGGGAACATCTGCAGCGATGCTCCCGCCTTTTATCATTAGCTCGGCAAACTGGAATTTATCTTAATCTTTTCTGCACGTAATATTAAACTGCCCACTTTCCTCTTTCAGAGAAACAATGTTAAGACCAGCGTTCTTCAAAAGTTGACTGATTGAATCCGAAGATTGTGGGTCAAGTTTTACAATGCCATAGGAAGTATGGATTCTCTTATCGGTAAACTGAATATCTAAATCTACAACAAAAGGTTCTGGATAAGCAGAAGAGATAGCGCAATCCCAAATACACATTATTCCTCCAGTTTTCAGAACACGGGTAGCCTCGAAAATGGCCTTTCTCTGTATTTCTTCTGACATATACATCAGTGTATAGAAAAAAGTCACGTTATCAAACGAACCATCGAAGAATGATAATTTCTCGGCATCCATTAACAACTTTGTACAGCAGTTCGGCGCCTCGTCAAGTTCTTCCTGACGATTATCTATTGCGGTGACCCTATCGCCATACATTTGCCCGATAATAGCTTCGCCACCTCCGCCAATATCAAGAATCGAACCTTTCAAATCATAGTCTATGTTTATAATCATTTTTATCTTCACCAAATCCCGATTTATCTAACAAGGGTATCGTATCAAAAAAGAGCAAAAAAGCAAGGGCTGAAATATGAACACGCCCTTGCCCAATTCATAACGCCGTTAGAAAAGCGTTAGAAAATGCTGTCGTTTACCTGTTTTCAGGGCAAAACAAAAGAACCCTCAAAGCCTTGCGGCTTCAAGGATCCTTAGGTGGTCCGAGTGGCGAGATTTGAACTCACGGCCTCATGGTCCCGAATGGCCACCAAAAGTTTTTTCTAACAATTTATGCTTATTCTTAGCCGTTTTCACTTGTTATCTTTCACTCTTTGCAACTTTCGTATCGCACATTTTACAGCTGTTCCACAAGCGTCTATGGAATGTTCTGTGGTCAAACTCATCCTTCAACAGAGCAAGGGGGCGATAATTGTGTCACCCGCCTTGCTTATTTTGCGCTGCTGAAGACAATAAGCGCCCTTTTCTGCCGTGATTTTTACAGCAGCACCTTGCTCCCCTTGCCGCTCGCTTCGGCTGCGTCAAGCAGCGCGGCGGCAGCAGCAATATCCTGCAACGCGATACCTATAGAGTCAAAGACAGTAATCTTATCGGCACTGTCTCGACCTGCCTTTGTCCCTGCAATCACCTCGCCAAGCTCGCCGGCAAGCGACGGAAGGATCCCTTCTTTATGCGCTAGTTCGCACTCGCCAACGGCAAAGCACTGTGCCGTATCGTCGCCAAAGACACAGGCCGTACGCAATATCTCACTTTCAATCTCCTGCTTGCCGGACATATCGGCACCCACGCAGCTGATATGCGTTCCCGGACGCACCCACTCCGCACGCAGAAATGGCTCATACGCAGGCGTTGCAGTCAGGATAACGTCGCTCGTTTTGACTGCACACTCCAACTCTTTTGCAGTGATTTCAGCGCTCAGCTCTCTACCGCTGTCGGCAAGAAGCTTTTTCACCCTTTCGAGGACGGCGGGAAGCACCACTTCCGCCTTTTCAGGGTGATGTGGATTGACAAGGTATACATGTTCAAACTGCGGCATGAGATACAACGTCGCAGCAATGAGATATGGTGCGAGCGTGCCCGTACCCACCATGGTAAGCAGCTTGGAGTCAGGGCGCGCAAGGTATTTCGCACCGAGTGCTCCTGCCGCACCGGTGCGGAAATCCGTAATCGGGCCCGCATTAAGCAGCGCCTTTGGCGCACCGGTATGCACGTCAAACAGCAGAGATGTGCCGTAAAGCGCAGGCAACAACCTGTCGGGATTTGCCCCAAACCACGATACAACCTTCAACCCGTAGCAGCCAGAGCCCCCCATGTCGCCGGATTTGATATCAAGGTCAGCTTCGCCGGGGATAAACTCATGAAATACCATCGGCCATGTTCCAGCTGTGCCTCGGCTCTTTTCCAAATATGCCTGCTCCACAGCGCGAATCGCCATCGGGAGCGTCAGCAGAGATTCAATATCTTCGCTGTTCAAAATCGTTACTTCGGTCATGATCTCTTTCCTCCTCAATTCAGCTTGTCCGAAAAATCTGCCAGCGCAGCAAGGCCGTCTTTGAGCGTCTGCGCGTCACAGGCGTAGCCGATGCGCATACTGCGCGGCTGCTCGAAGCAGTCACCCGGTGTGACGAATGAACCGGTCTCGTGATAGAGCCGCTCGCAGAACTCATAGGAGGGAATATCGTAGTCGTAATACACGAGTGCGGTCGTTCCTGCCTGCGGCTTGGTATAGTAGAAGCGCGGATGTGCCTGCATCCACTCGTCCAGAATGGCAAGATTCTCGCGCACGATGGCCTGATTGCGGTGGATCATCTTGTCGCTGTGGCACAGAGCGATCGACGCAACCGCGTCGTCGAACATACCGCAGCTGATGAGGTTATAGTCGCGGTGGGAGAGGAACGCCTTCACCGCCGCCTTGTCGCGTGTGGCGATCCATCCCATGCGGATGCCGGCGAGTGAAAATACCTTGGACATACTGCTGACCGAAATGCCTTTTTCGTAGAGGTCGACAACAGACTCACACCAACCGTCAGCTTGTGTCAAGTGACGGTACACCTCGTCGCAAAGAACGTAGGCGTCCGCACCACGAGCGATCTCAATGATCTGCTCCAGCAGTTCCCGACTCATGAGCGCTCCGGTAGGGTTGTTGGGGTTGTTGATGCAGATCATCTTCGTTCCGGGCGTCACAAGAGCCTTGAGTTCATCGAGGTCAGGAAGATAATTGTTCTCTTGCTTCAAGTGCATGATGGCGACCTCCGCGCCGATGGCCTCGGGAATGGAATAAAGCTGCTGGTAGGTCGGCATGATGCTCACCACGCGGTCGCCGGCGGAAATGAGCGAGCAGAAAACATGGTGATTCGCACCCGCCGCGCCGTGCGTCAGCACGACCTCGTCCGGCTGGATGGTGCGATAGAGCTTGCACACGCCCTCACGCAGCGCATTGCTGCCCCAGATGTCACCATAGGTCAGGCGCGTCTCGCAGAATTTGGATAAAAATTCGTCCTTGTTCTCACCGGTGAGGGCAAAGAGTTCATCGAGGGATACGGAGTCCACGCAGGTCTCGGCGATGTTATAGCGCGCGTCGGTCTCGTACTCGTTCATCCATTCTTCCACAGCAAAGGGTTTGATGTTCATAGCAATTTCTCCTTTTAGTAAAAAAGCAAAGGCATCCATGACCCAGCCTTATCCGACGCAAATCGGAATACCTACGGCTCGGTCACGGATGCCTTTTATCCCTCGGCCGGTGCCAAGGGCAGCATACAATATTTGAGTTGTCTGCAATTATAAATGCACGCACCGCAAATGTCAAGAGAGATTTTTCAGAATAATCTGAGGTCCCTCAACGCACCTCTGGCAACAGGGTACGGGCCATGTGAATTTTTGCTGCCAGAGAAAGCTGCTCTCCATCCGCAGCGAAGCGATAGCTAAGACCGCAGATGGAATGTATCTTTTCCAGCCGGTAGCGGATGGTATTTTCGTGCTGGGTGAACTCCGCCGCCGTCTTTTTTAGGTCGGCGTCATTTTTGACGTAGCTGAGCAGCGTTTCAAAGAGCGCTGTGCCGTTTTCCGTATCGTAGTCCCGAATAGGGTCAAGGATGTGGTCGCTGAAACGCACAAAGTCCCGCGAATGGCAAAACGGCAGCAAAAGCTGATAGATGCCGATCTTATCGTAACATACGACACTCCCCTGACCGGAGTTTCGGCAGCTTGCAGCATACTTGCCCTCCAAAATCGCCTCACGAAACTCTGTAATGTAATAGTGCGGCGCGCTGACGCCCAAGCGCAGTTCGCGCTGCCCGCCGCCGCTGAACAGATCAAACACGGCAAAAAAGAGATCTTCCCCGTAGTCCTTTGAAAGTGTATCAGACGAAAAAATGAAAAGCAAATTATCTTCAAACTTAATGATTCTATTTGTAATATTGAACAAAGCGCTGTTTTGATACTCGTGCAGAAGTCCCAAATAATCATCCGTCGCCATCGGTTCTGTCAGAACTGCATAGGCCACAAAGTAGGATGGGCGCAACGAGGGAATGACCTCTTTTGTACGTTGGACGATCTCCTCCGGCGAGAGGGTGTTACCCAGCAGTGTATGGATCGTGTCGGCATAAAAGTTGGTGCATTCCATCTGCTCGCGGCGATGCCTGACCTCGTAGACGAAGTCCTCAAAATAAACGCCGCTACCGTTCACGACTAAAATCGGGAAACCCTTGGAATCAGCGTATTTCAGCACAGTTTCCGGAATTTGCAGATTGAAGACATTGCGGATCAGCAGTGCGCTGCACCCCTTTCTCATCAGGTGACGCACCGCGTCGCCGATGAGGTAGGGGTTCTTTTTTGCGTAGAGGAAGGTCGAAACAACGATCATCCCCTCTTGAAAATTATCGCAGATGTAGCGGTCCTTCACCGACGGGTCGAGCTCATAATCCAGAATGCCGACGCTGTTCACGCCGCGTGAAAGCCCACTCTCTCCCGCGAGCAGCAAAAACTTTTCTTTGAATACGTGGTAAAAGTCCGATACCGTATAGTCCATTGTTCCTCTCCTGCACTGTGAAATTTACAGAATCGTGGCCGTTTATTTTGGCGTTTTTTCATTTTTCTGTGCAATGATAGCTTTATTTTGTTATTATAGCATGTTTCCTTTCAAGAATCAATGTGAAAATCACAATTTGCAATTAGCCAAAGTGTTCTCTTTTACAAAAATATCCCATTGAAAGCCGTCCTCGCTCCCGATACAATGACGTCGAAAGTCAGGAGCCCCATTCCGAGGGTCTCCAAGTAAAAAATATAAGGAGGACATCATTATGGCTATCAATCTCAAAGGACGTTCATTTCTCACGCTGAAGGATTTCACCCCCGATGAAATTTCCTACCTGCTCAAGCTCGCTGCAAATCTGAAAGACAAAAAGCGTGCCGGCATCAAGGACAAGACGCTCAAAGACAAGAACATTGCGCTGCTGTTTGAAAAGGCATCCACCCGCACCCGCTGTTCGTTTGAGGTTGCCGCCAAGGATGAGGGCGCTGACGTCACCTATCTCACCCCCTCGATGTGCCACATGCGCAAGAAGGAGAGCTGGGAGGATACGGCGATCGTGCTCGGTCGCTACTACGACGGCATCGAGTACCGCGGCTTTGAACAGTCCGTGGTGGAGACACTGGCCGCGCACGCGGGTGTTCCCGTTTGGAACGGGCTGACCGACGTTGACCATCCCACGCAGATTCTCGCGGACCTTCTGACCATTCAGGAGCACATCCGCAAGCCGCTCGACGAGGTCAAGGTCGTCTTCTGCGGCGATACGCGCAACAACATGGCCTACGCCTGGATGTACGGCTGTGCCAAAATGGGCATGCACTTTGTCGGCTGGGGTCCGAAGGAGCTCTCCCCCGCCGAGGACGTCATCGCCTACTGCAATGAAGTCGCAAAGGACACCGGCGCAGTGCTCGAATTCGGCGAGGACCTCGCCCTGCTCAAGGGTGCGGATGTCATCTATACCGACATTTGGGTCTCCATGGGCGAGGAGGCTAAGCTCGCCGAGCGTGTCAAGCAGCTCGCCCCCTACAAGGTAACAAGCAAGGTCATGGCCGCGACGGAAAATCCCAAGTGCCTGTTTATGCACTGCTTGCCCGCCTATCACGATTTTGAAACGCTGACTGCTCAGCACTGCAAGGAGGAGGGCTACGACATCCGCGAGGTCGATGATGACGTCTTCCGCAGCAAGCAGAGCGTCGTATTTGACGAAGCCGAGAACCGTATGCACACCATCAAGGCTGTCATGGTCGCAACGCTCGGCAATCAGTAAGATTACCAACCTTTCCTCCGGCATGAGCTCCCCCGCTGTGTCGGAGGAAAAGTATATTAAAAGAGGTATTACTATGAAAGTTCGTTTCTTTGACCGCGCTGCGCTGGAACAGCGCTTGAAAATGGCCGATGTGCTCGACGTTGTCGAGGGCGTCTACAAGTCCAAGGCCGAGGGCAAGACCGTTGTTTGGCCGACCGTCACGCACCATTTTGAGGACCGCGGCGCGGTGATGGATATTCGTTCCGGCTATGACCGCGGCAGCGAGGTCTACGGAGCCAAGCTCCTCGCCACCTTCCCCGAAAATGAAAAGCGCGGGCTCCCGCCGTTCAGCGGCATTCTCGTCGCAATGGACGGCACGACCGGCCTTCCCAAGGGTATCATGGACGCCTCGTTCATCACCTCGATGCGCACCGGCGCGGCGGCAGCGGTCAGCGCCCGCGCGCTGGCCCGTCCGGAGTCTGATACGCTGCTTGTGCTCGGCACGGGGCGTCAGTCCCTCTTTATGATCGGCGCGGCGCTGACCGCGATGAAAAACATCAAGACCGTCTACTGCGCTGAGCCGATGAACCTTGACGCCGCCAAGCCCTACGCCGCCGCCTGCCCGCAGCGGATGCAGGAGATGTTTGGCCTTGACACAAGCGACGTGCAGTTTATCCCCGTCTCTGACCTTGCGGAAAGCGTCGGCAAAGCGGATATCATCATCACCATCACCCGCGCGACAAAGCCGATCATCTCGCGCGACTGGGTCAAGCCCGGTACGCACCTCAGCTGCATTGGTGCGGACATGCCCGGTAAGGAAGAGGTCGATCCCGCGATCCTGCGCGATGCGGTCGTCTATGTCGACGATGTCGACCAGTGCGTGAACGCGGGCGAATGCGAGCTTGCCGTCAAGGGCGGCTACATGACGCGCGAGCACATCTCCGGCCAGATCGGTGAGGTGTTGCTCGGCGCGAAGAAGGGACGCACGAGCGCCGGCGAGATCACCGTCTTCGATGCGACGGGGCTTGCGCTGCTCGACCTCGCCGTTGCGAAAAAGGTCGTGGAAGAGGCCGGCGATGATCCCGCGCACACCATCGAATTATAAGGAGAATTGCGATGAGAATTGACGATTTTACGCTGGAAAACTGGCTAAATCCCGCCTGCGACAGCGAGAAAAACAAGTACTATCTCGGCGGCAGCTGCGTTCTGCCGATGACGGTCGAAGAGCTCTTCGATCTCACAGGCGAGAGCATGGAGAACTTCTTTGAAGAACTCAAGCACATGAATCTCGGCTATCCCCGCTTCGAGGGCACGCCCCGCACGCGCAAAGCGCTCTCCAAGCTCTACAAAAATGTCGAGCCCGACGAGGTTATCCTCTGCCACGGCGGCACCGGCGCAAACGCGACTGTCTGCTACGCGCTCATCGAAAGCACAGACAACATCATCTCCATCATGCCGAACTACCAGCAGTTCTACTCCATCCCCCGCTCCATCGGCGCGGAGCTGCGCGAGGTCGACTTGAAGATCAAGGACGGCTACAAGCTCGATCTGTCCGAAGTCCGCGCGGCAGCGGACAAGAACACCAAGGCGATCCTCTTCACCAACCCCAACAACCCCACCGGCAGCGTTCTGTCGCTCGAGGAAATGCGGGAGCTCGTGGAGATTGCCAAAAGCGTGGACGCCTGGATCATCTGCGACGAGATGTACCGCGGCCTGGACGAGGAATATATGCCCTCGTTCGTCGACCTCTACGACAAGGCCATCGTCACGGCCAGTTCGTCCAAGATCTACTCCATGGCCGGAACGCGCGTCGGCTGGATCGTCTGCCATGATGCAGAAACGCGTAAGCGGCTCTTCAACTGGCGCTCTTACGACTCCATCTGCGGCGGCATTTTTGATGAGTGGATCTTCGCCATCGCGCTTGAGCACGTCGACAAGATCTTCGAGCGCTCCCGCAAGATCGTGAACGCCAACAAGGTCGTCATCGACAAGTGGATCGAGAAAAATCCGTATCTCCACCAGTACGCCGACGCGCACGGTACAACATATCTCGTTCACTACGATCTCGACGTACCCGCCGAAAAGTTCTGCGACGATCTGCTCGACCAGAAGGGCGTGCTCGTCTGCCACGGCGACTGCTTCTACATCCCTCACACCTTCCGCATCACGCTCTCCCACGCCCACGAGCTGGAAGAGGGCCTGCGTCGCATCGACGAGTACATCGACGAACTCGTCGCACAGGGCAAGGCAATCAAATAGAGAATACCGTCAAAGGAAGTGACCCACCCATGTACCCACGATTATTGATAGATTCTAATCTCGCGGAGAAAAATGCATCTGTGGTTCGCCAAATTTGCCTCGACAACAATATACGGCCCATGGCCGTCATTAAAGGGTTTAACGCACTCCCTGCGCTGGTCGATGCGATTATCGCCGCAGGCTATACAAGGTTTGGCAGTTCACGGATTGCGCATCTGCGCGCACTTAAGGAGCGTGGCTTAGATGTTGAGACCGCGGCCTTGCGTATTCCGATGCTCTCAGAAGTGGAGGAACTCGTGCGTTGGTGTGATATCAGTCTCGAATCCGAAATAGAGACACTTCGTGAAGTTGATCGAGAAGCTTCACGTCAAGGCATAACTCACAAGGTCATCTTGATGCGTGATCTTGGAGATTTACGAGAGGGAATTGTTTCTCCTGAGGAATTCTACGCCTTGGCAGAGACAGTAGAACACAAATTACCACACCTCTACCTGGAGGGAGTCGGCACAAATATGACTTGCTATGGCTCTATGATTCCCACGCCCGAAAATACAGGAGAGCTTGTACAAGATGCGCGAGAGATTGAACGCCGTATCGGGCGCAGACTGAATACTGTTAGCGGAGGTGCCTCCTCAGCTCTGGCGCTTGCCATAGGCAAAACAATTCCGGCAGGGATTACAGAGCTGCGCATTGGCAACGCGCTGATTTTACCCAACGATCTATCACCGTATATAGACAGCATTCCATCAGGACTTTCCAACCGTATACTGCGCCTGCAGGCGGAAATCATCGAGTTTGGTGAGAAACCAACTATGCCTCGTGGCCCTATTGGAGTGGACGGCTTTGGCTCTCAACGGCACTATGAGGACCGCGGCATCCGGCGTCGTGCTTTGCTTGCGCTTGGGCAGCTCGATGTAGGTGACTGCAAAAAGCTTATCCCTATTGACTCAGATGCTCAGATTCTTGGCGCGAGCAGCGACCATATGATTGTCGATATTCAAGACAGTAAGTGTGACTATCATCTTGGCGGCATAATGGAGTTCGAACTAACTTACCAGTCTATGATGCACGCAACGCTGACGGATTTGATTGAAAAAGTGGTGGTCAGATGAGATCTTTGCGGCTTTGTTTTTCTGGATTTGGTGCCGTGGGACAACGTTTTGCGAAACTGTTGCTTGAGAGGAAGGATGAGCTCGAAACTCAATACAACCTTTACATAACCGTTACCGGCATCAGCACCCCGTCACGTGGAACACTGATCAATCCACATGGGCTTAATCTTGCAGTGCTTCTCGCTCAGCAGGAAACGCATCACGGGTTCGATAGGGCCGATGAAGGATTTCGTGCCTGTGATGTTGCTAAAATGCTTGACATAGTCGAAGCTGATATCTTTTGTGAGATGAGCACTCTTAGCATTAAGGACGGTGAGCCAGCGACCTCCTATATCGAAAAAGCTTTTTCCAAAGGTATGCATGTCATCACCACAAACAAAGGTCCCGAGGCACATCACTACCGGCAGCTCAAGACCATGGCCGATGAGCGAAGACTTGCCTATCTCTTTGAAACAGCCGTAATGGATGGTGCTCCCGTTTTTAACTTTGCGCAGGAGTGTTTGCGCGGTTGCCGCATATCAAGAATTCGCGGCGTGCTTAACGGAACGACAAACTATTTACTGGAGCAATATGAAAACGGCGTGTGCTATGAGGATGCGATCCGCGAGGCACAGAGGTTGCATTGGGCTGAAGCCGACCCTTCCATGGATGTGGATGGCTGGGATGGTGCTGCGAAGATCTGCTCACTGGCCAATGTGCTGATGGATGCAGAAGCAACGCCCGCTGATGTAACACGAGTCAGCCTTCGCGAGATTACAGCCGACAATGTTCGCGCGGCAGCATCGCGAGGAAAAAAATATAAGTACATCTGTCAGGCAGACCGGACAGAAAGCGGCATCCGCCTTACAGTTGCACCACAGTTACTCCCAGCAAGTGATCTACTCTGCAGCGTCAACGGAAATTCGGCAGCTGTGACATTCCATACTGATCTTGCGGGGGAGGTTACCAGCGTTTTGACAAACGGGACAATCCTGCAAACAGCATATGGTTTATACAGCGATCTGCTGCGATTTGCTGCGCGGCAGCAACTCTGATGCAAAGGAGAGGGGGTGCTAATTAAATCATGAGCACATAAAAAACGCTGCAGAGTTGCAGCTCTGCAGCGTCAATGATTCACCGTATACCTTCCGGGCACACGTTGACTCAGCCATGTATTCTATGGCAAAACATTGCTTGTGTCAACCTTTTCCAATCGCAGACCGTGCGCAATAAAATCTGCGTCGGCATACAGCTTTAAATCACAACTGTTAATAAAGAAAAGGGGGCAAAACAAATATGAAGACGTTCATCAAACTATTACCTATCATTGCCATGGCAGCAATGGTCTCAACCGGAATAGATATCCTACTTGCAGCATCTATCAATTTCTTCTTCGCTGCAATTCTGTGCATGATATTTGAAAAGCTTTCCACAACCGAAGTAATCGCTGTTGGCATGGAGGGTGCTAAGAATGGTATTCAGGTTGGCTTTATTTTGATGATGGCCTATCCTCTTGCCGAAATTTTCATGGCAACCGGTGTGGGTGCCGCAGCTATTAATTTATTTATTAACATTGGCGTTACGGGTCGCACGGTAGCTGTCATTGCTTTTCTGACGACTTGCGTTTTGTCAGTTGCCACAGGAACATCATGGGGTACATTTGCTGCTTGCATTCCCATTTTTATCTGGTTATGTGATGTGGTTGGCGGTGTCCCTGGCATGGTCATGGCAGCTTGTATGGGAGGCTCCGCTTTCGGTGACAACATTGGGCTTATCTCCGATACCACCATTCTCAGTTCCGGCCTTAATGATGTCAAGGTTTCCGATCGTGTGCGCGCACAGCTTCCGTGGTCGCTTATTTGTGTTACACTTGCTGCGGTTACGTTCCTCGTGCTTAGCACTGCAATGGGACTCCCGACCACCAGTGGTGATCCCAGCACAATTCTTGCAAATCTGCCCGCAGAGAGTATTGCCGCATTGGAAGCGAAGCGCCCTTCCGTTTTGATTCTACTTAAGCAGGTCGAAACCGGCGTGCCAATCTACCTGCTTATCCCTGTGATTGTTGTGATCGTTATGGCTTGTATGCGCTTCGAGACCATGATTTGTCTCACGGCTGGTATTTTCCTTTCGATTGTCTTTGGCTTTCTCGCAGGTACCGTTTCGTCTCTCGAAGAAGTTCTGGGATTTATTCAAGGGGGACTGGAAAGTGCTGGATCATGGGCTGTGATTATGCTCTTCTGGGCAATGGGCTTCGGCGGCATTATGCGTCGCATGAATGCTTTTCAACCAATCGCAGAATTTTTCCTGCGCACCAGCAAACGAGTACGTCACCTCGTTACATGGAATGGTCTACTTTGCCTTCTGATGAATGCTACCATCAATGAAGAGATGTCTCAGATGGCGTGTGTTGGTCCTGTGATGAAATCGATTATCAATGATAACGTAGAGGGCACTGAAGAAAATAAATATCGTCTGCGTAATCGGTGCGCTTTGTTCTCCGACGCTGTAGGCGTACACTCTGCATGTCTGATTCCGTGGCACACAGGCGTTGCATACTATGTTGGCCTGACCCTGGCCGTCTATCCCTTCTACCAGTATCAGATCAGAGACCTCTATTATAATTTTATGAGCATTTTCTGTGTAATCTCAATTTACATTCTTACCTACTTTGGCATTGACCGTTTTATTCCGTGGTTTAGTTTGCCGCAAGAACCCGATGTTCGTTTAAAGAACAAGGAAGAACGCAAAGTCAATGCAGAGTTAAAGTAATCGGAATGTGGAGGAAATTTACCATGAAGAAGTTTTGGAAAGCGTTGGCACTGGTTACAACTCTTGCCATATGCATTGCTCTGGGCTATTTTATGCTGCTGCAACATATTACGCTTCTTCGGGTTATGCTCTTTGTCTGCGGTTGCTATGTAAGCGAAAGCGTTTTGGGAAAGATCTTGCAATATATAGACACACGATTTTCTTAGAGCACTGTTTATCGTGAATACATTCTGCGCTGCTGAAGACAATAAAAAGGAGCTGCGTCTCTGATCGAGACGCAGCTCCTTTTTTCAATTCAAAACTTCCGAAACCGTTCCCTCATCTCATCGTCTGTGAGTTCTCCGCGCTCCGCCTGCTCCAGGACCTGCATCGCTTGTGCAACGGCGGCGTTCCACTCATCCGCACTGATCTTCCCGCGAACCTTTCTCTGCTTCAGCCGATTATAGGTACGGTCATATTCCACACGGGCCGGACTGCGGTTCGCCTTGCCCTGCGCTTCCTTGCGGTGCGCCCCTACTTTCCGGCAGGTCCTCTCCGTCTCACCAGGCGCAATATTGCCGCAGTAGCAGGTGTTGTAGCCGGCAGTCAGCAGAAAATGCTTTCCGCAGTTATGACACCGCCGCGGTGCGTTCCCGATCGCCAGCCCACGGTAGAACTCCGTTCTCAGAAAATCATGTAAATAGTTAAAGGTCGTCTTCTCTGCAACGAAAAACTCTCTCTCGTTTTCTTTCCGCATCATTGGGACAAAGTCGATCTCTACAGAAAACTTTTGGTCAAAGTCCTCACCGAAAAGCAGTGCACCGGTTCGGAGCATATCCGCGTAGAAGGTCGAGTACGCCGTTCCGTAAGTCGCGCTGTTTCTCCGTTTTAACGGCTCAAAGTATTTCTCCGTCATGATCCTGAGCTGCAAACGAAGTGCCCGCACTCTGTTTGCAAAGTGCACCAGATCATCGATCATGCGCTCATATATCTCATACCCCTCCGAGTGCGTCTCCTGAACCAGCTCCCACTTCTCCTTCTGCTCATAAAGCCTCTCCAGAGAATGATAGCTGAGCTCCAGGTCCATATTCAGGTCACGGTACACCGGCATGGTAAAAATGATATCCCAAACAGCGTTCAGCTTCTTCTGTGCGAAGGCAACAGCGCTGTTTGTCTTTTTCGAGAGCAGCGCCTGCGCCGCAGGGATGAACTCCTCCACACGGCGGTCGATCTCGTCGAGTACCTCCTCGTCCATGTTCACAATATCCACACAGCACTGCCCAATGGGATAGCTCGTATCGCTGAGGTAAACGCGCCCATCATAGAAAAATGTGGTGAACTGGTCATAGGTATGGGTGAATGGAATACAAATACTCTCTACCTGCTCCGCCATAATGCCTCCTTGTATCCGATGAAGTTTTGACATTTACCTTAATGCGCCCAAAGCTATTGCTGGGATGCTCCGCGTATGTTACCCTCATCGTATCAGATGGAACGCTGAAAATCAATCTTAGTAAGGGGCGTGAGCGAAATGAATCTCTAAAAGAAAACCGCTGAACTGTTGCAGCAGCTCAGTGGCACGCCGCGTTTTGGAAAACGCAGACGCCATCTGCGAACAGTCTAACAGAGAGGCCTCCGAAACGCAAGAAACTTTTCTCTGAATTCCAATACACGGAGGTGAATTTTTTGAAAGAGTCAACCTACAAAAACTATGACGACCTGCCGCTGTTCCTTAATGCGGCAATGGTCGCACGAGTACTCGGTGTTGCGCCGTCCAGTGCCTACGAGCTGATGCACGAAAAGGACTTCCCAACGCTGCGCGTCGGCAGCCGCATGGTGGTGCCGAAAGAGAAATTCATCGAATGGGTCGAGCAGCACATGAAGGGCGGTGGTGATGCATGAGAAGGGCAAAACCGCCGGTCGGTTGGGAACGTGCAAAGAACTGCTTCCCCGTACCGAATGAGCTGCTGGACTTTGACCTGCCTGCCGGTGCGGTCGCGGTGTACATCTGCCTGCTGCGTCACGCGAACCGTAAAACAAACCAATGCCACCCGAGTGAAGCGATCATCGCAAAGAAGCTGCATCTCTCGCGCAATACCGTTGCCAAGCATGTTCGTCTGCTGGAAGAACGTGGGCTCATCGTTACAGAGCATACAGAGATCATCACGCGACGAGGTATCAAGAAAAATGGCAACCTGCTCTACACGCTAATCCCAATGCACGAGGTCATGGCAACATACTATGAACGACAACTTACTGCATTGGACAAAACCACTGAACGTCACAAAGCGCAGATAAAGCTGTCGGCACAGCAAGGCGCGTGAAAGCTCTCTCCTGTATTTCGACACAGCGATGGCAAACCGTGAAGCTCACCAGTACAGCGCAGGAACCAGCAGCGGGGCTGCGCGTTCCTACGGGACCGCGTCGCCTCTGGACATCGACGCACAGTGCGTGCGTCGATGTCCAGAAGGCTCTCTGCTTCTCCCTCTCACGCATCCTCCGGCCATGCAAATAGAACGCCCTGACATCTGTGAGCAGCGTTTCAACGGTTCGCGACGCAGTCCAAGAGTAGTGATACTCTGCCCCTCGGAGGTACTGAAAGGTCGTTTGTTCAGAAGCAGAGAGCGCGGTATCTGTACACGCTGGAAGGCTGACATATTTTACGCCGCAGCACCCAACAAAAAAGCTTCTGCCGTTTTCGATAGCAGAATCATCCCCCGTGCAGTCCCAGCGTAAACAGCCCCTGTTTGCCCGTGTGGGCCACTGTGTGCGATTCTGTTGGTAAGGTGGAGTGTGTATACCCGCTAAGGACCATTGAAACGAGCGTGGCAGCGTTTGTGGGCGATGTGTAAGAGGGCCTTACAAATTATGCTCCGACGATGGAGAAATGAGTCTTTTAGAGTGAGTTTTCCCCCCTGACCACGCCCACGTTTGGAAGGTTTAGCTCCCTATTTACCCGTTCGATTTTAGCACGAGATAAAGGGCCGCAGTCGCTTCTGCGCGCGGCCCGCACACAAAGCCCCGCAGTGCGGGGCTTTCCACAAATTCAAGACCGCAGTCGGTTTCAGCCTTTTGCGCACCGTACCGCAGTCGGTCCTCAGAAAAGTCCCGGTGTGTCAGGCGTTTACGGCGTTTCTGACCGCACTGGCAGAAAGGAAATAACGAATGAACGAAGATAACAAGAGAAACACCACATTATGGCTTCGCCCCAGCACCATTCAGCGTATGGATAGCTGGCTCACAGAGGATAACTGCCAGAGCCGCAGCGAATTTGTCGAAAAGGCGCTGCGCTTCTACATGGGCTACCTCGGCACAGAGGACAACACCGCGTACATTTCCAAAGCCATCCTGACAGCCATTCAGGGCACGCTGGATGACAACAACAATCGTCTCTGCCGCATCATTTTCAAGTGGGCGGTGGAGCTGAACATGATGTGCCACACCATCGCTGCGCACTTCCGTACCGACGATATCTACACGCGTGAGCTGCGTGGCTTCGCGGTGGATGAGGTGAAGCGTACCAACGGTCAGGTGAGTTTTGAGAGTGCTGTGCGGCACCAGCGCCGCATCGAGCCGGATGATGAATGGCCCGATGTGTATTGACGCGCCTTAAAACCTGCACGGCAATAGGCAAAAGGGGTCCATCCCAAGATTGGCGAGTGCTATAAAGCACGGCACCTGCGTCGGGACAACGCGCCTTCCGCACGGGGATCTCCCCTTTCCTTTTCATATACCGGCATCATTCCGCCTGTCCACATTCGATTGAGATGCATATCTCAATAATATTTTGCCTTCTTCAAAAGAATCAGTAGCTTTCCAGCGCGAGGTGTGGTATGTGTGTTGGCTACCAAAAGGAGGCGGGGCAATGCAGGACTACATGAAAGCTCTTCAAAAGCAGTTCGATCGACAGGAATTCGACGACCTGAACGCATTGGTAGAACACGCACACGAGGAGTTCAAGGAAAACATGGACATTGGTAATCGTAAGAAGCTGCTACGGCTGCTCGACGCACAAAATACGCTGCTGGTAGAAGCACGGCTGTCGAGCTTCACTGCTGGCTTCAAGCTGGCGCTGGGCATCATTGGAGAACTGGGAGCTTCCTACTCCTTCGATGCCGACGAATTAGCTGCAAGTGAGGTGAACGCACATGGCTAAGCGCAGGGCCAACGGTGAGGGCAGTATCCGCAAAAAGCAAAACGGTCTGTGGGAAGGGCGCATCGTCGTCGGCCACAAGGAAAATGGCCTGCCCCTTTACCGCTATGTCTACGGCAAAACACAGAAAGAGCTTCTGGACAAGCTGCATCGGTCCCGTGAACTCTATCAGGGAGCCGATCTGACCGAAGACAGCCGCATGACGCTCGGCGAATGGCTGGACCGATGGCTGGAAACCTATGTGGCCGGGACGGTCCGAAAAAGTACACAGAATGGGTATCGGAACTATTGCAACAACTACATAAAGCCTGCTCTCGGCAGCAAAAAAATCACATCGGTCACTACTGCCGACATTCAGAAGATGTATACGAAGTTAAAAAAGGAGGGGCGTGTTCACGCACACCCGCAAATGGGATATGCTCTATCCGGTACAACCGTCCGCGGCGTTCACACGACACTGCATTCCGCTATGAAAGCGGCGGTACGAGAACATCTGATCCCAATAAACCCCACCGAATGTGTTATCGCCCCAAAGAAAGAACGTCTGCCCAAGCGGATACTGACCGACGAAGAAATGGGCATCTTTATGGCCGAGATCAAAAAGGATGCGCTGTGGCACGACTTCTTCTATGTCGAAATGACCACCGGCCTGCGCCGCGGTGAGATCTGTGGATTAAAGTGGAGCGACTTTGATGAAGCAAGCAGTACATTAAGCGTCTGCCGAACCTTGCACCAAGAGAACGGAAAATTGGAAATCGGTGATACAAAAACAACAAAAGGTAGACGCCGAATCGTCTTACCGCCCAGCACCGAGCAGGTTCTTCTGGAACGAAAGAAAAGCGCACGGTCCGAATGGATATTCCCCAATCCTCTCAAGCCAGAGCTGCCGGTCAATCCATCGACAGCATACCGTCACATGAAGGTCATTCTTCAACGCGCAGGGCTTCCCGACATCCGCTTCCATGACCTGCGGCATACCTTTGCAACTCACGCACTGGCAAGCGGTGTAGATGCCAAGACGCTCTCTGGTATTCTTGGTCACACCAATGCGTCCTTCACTCTGGATACTTACACCCATGTCACCGGCGATATGCAAAAGTATGCTTCGACCGTAGTAGGCAACTTCCTGACAGATATTCTCGGAGAGGAGCTGAATCCATGGCAAGAAGAAAAAACGGGGCCGGCAGCATCCGCCTGAGAGCAGATGGGCGCTGGGAGGGACGCTATGTCGTCGGCTACGATGACAAGAGCTATCCTAAAACAAAATGTGTCTTGGCGAAGACAAAAACGGACTGTCTGCAAAAGCTCAAAGCTTTGAAGGAATCCTGTGAGGAGCAAAAGCCGAGCAGGTTCAAGCCGGATGTGCCATTTCGAGATTGGCTGGACTATTGGTACCAGAACTGCTGCAGGGATCATATCCGTCCGACCACAAGGCAGAGCTATGAGGACAGCATCTATCGCCACATCATCCCTTCGCTGGGGGATATACCACTAAATCAGCTGAAGCAGAGTAAACTTCAGGAATTCTACAATGAGACAAAGAAAGGCGGTCGTCTGCTGCGTACAGAACTGTACGGAGAAGGCTTATCCAACCGTACCGTGCGGAACTGCCATCTCTGCTGCCGCGGTGCGCTGGAGCAGGCTGTAAAGGCTGGCTTGCTCCAAAGCAACCCAGCCTACGGCTGCGCTCTGCCTCCCAAAAAAGCGCGAGAAATGCAGGTGCTTGCGCGAGAAGAAATCCAACGCTTCTTGATTCAAGCGAGGGAAGAAGGCTACTACGAGCTCTTTCTGTTGGAGTTGGCAACCGGGCTGCGGCGCGGCGAGCTGCTGGCGCTGCAATGGAGCGACCTGAACTTTGATACCGGCGAACTGCACATCACCAAGCAGATCTGCCGCATAAACGGAAAGCTGACTATCTCCGAGCCAAAAACTAAAGCGTCAAACCGCACTATTATACTGCCTCTGGTCTTGCTCGGCGTGCTGAAAAAGCATCGAGCACGCACTCATTCCCGCTGGCTGTTTCCATCACCACGCATCGAGGATCAGCCACTTGATCCAGCAAGCTGCCGAAAGTGTCTCCAGAGAATATTGAATCGCGCACAATGCAAACGTATCCGTTTTCACGACCTGCGGCATACCTTTGCCACGACAGCCTTGGAGCACGGCATGGACGTCAAAACTCTATCCACCGTCATCGGTCATGTATCCGCAACTACCACGCTGGACATTTATACCCATATCACCGATACGATGCAGCGCGACGCTGCGATCACTATCGACCGCGGCATCGGAAAAGCAGAGCCTGCGCAGAAAACGAAAGTCGAGCAAGGAACATCCCAGAAACGCAGCTTCCAACCCTACAAGGGAACGCGGCGCAAGCCTGGAACGGGCTACATCTCACAGATCAATGAAACGCTGTGGGAGGGACGCTACTCCCCGCGCTGGCCGGACGGGAAAAAGCACCCCCGCAATATCTACGCGCACACTCGGGAGGAATGCGAACAACAGCTCGCAAAAATGATCTGCGAGGTCAACGCCGAAATAGCGGTGGAAAAAGCGAAAAAAACAGGCAGATTGAACGCCGAATAGCCGCAGCGCCCACAAGAGAAGCAAAGTCTCCTGGGGGCGCTGATTTTTTGCCATCTATAGGAAAACATGTGGTCAGGAAAAATTGATAAAATTTTTTGCAACTATTCGATAAGAAAAACCGCCAAAATCTTGTGATTTTGGCGGTTTTTGGTCCGAGTGGCGAGATTTGAACTCACGGCCTCATGGTCCCGAACCATGCGCGCTACCAACTGCGCTACACCCGGATATTCACTTTCCACTGCCTTTGAGCAACGATGGTATTATATGTTTTTTCCGCTCTCCTGTCAAGAGCGGAAAAAACTTTTTTTGTATGTTCCTCAGGACACGCGCGTCGTCTTGCGCCGCAGCAGCAGCGGAATGTCCATCACGCCGCCGACAAGCGCCAGCAGGATGGGGAAGCCGATCAGATGGCTGCCGCAGTGCGCGGCGAACCACGCCAGCGGGTTGCCGTCCGGCGCGTACATGAGGAACATGAAGTTCGTATCCAGCAGCAGGTTGACGCCCACGATCGGCACAGCCATGCCCGCCAGCAGCAGCATACAGCGCCCCAGCTCGCGCAGCTCCGGACGGATATCGCCCGCTACAAAGAGCATGAGCGGATACGCCGCCAGCAGGACATGGACGCTCGTGGAGTGCAGAAACATGAAGTTCATCGCCGGCAGCGACGTCCACGTCGGAAACAGCAGTGCGGCGATCGCGGCGGGAATGCAGATAAAGTAGAGAAAATTGTCCAGCGTTTTGCTCGGCCGCCACGCATGCACGGCGATAAGGAAAATGTTGATCGAGCACAGATGCAGCGGCAGATAGGTCCAGTTGAAATTCCCGCCGGCGAACAGGCAGACGTGCTTAAACAGCTCGTCGGCCAGCAGCAAAACGGCAAACAGCCTGCGCATTTTGCCGCGCTTTTCCGCATCCGCTCTGCCGTAAACGATACAGCTCCCCACCACAAAGGCGGCAGACAGCGCCAGCGAGATGAGATGCCGCGTCCCAAAGAGCGGAAAACCGTATCCCGCCCCGATCGTCTCGATCGTATCCAGAAAATGCTCCATTCCGACCGCCTCCCTGTCGTTTACGCTTCCTCTACAGCATAGCACAGGAAACCGGAAACGTCAGCACTTTTTGTTAAACGGTTTTTTAAATATTCCTGAAGACGCTCACAGCGTAAGCATCTCCCCGCTCCGGCCGCCGCGATAGACGCCGCCGCGCACCGCGCGTTCGCCGAGGACGAACACCTCGTCAAAGCCGGAGGCGCAGACATTGGGCTTTGAATATGTGCCGTTTTCATGGATATTCTCCGGTGAAAACAGCAGCAGATCCGCGTCCGCGCCCGCCTCGATCCGCCCCTTGGCGGAAAGCCCGAAGCGCGCCGCCGCCTGCCCCGTGACCTTATGCACGGCCTGCTCGAGCGTGAGGACACGATCGCGCACGACATACTTTTCGATGAGGCGCGCAAACGCGCCGTACACGCGCGGATGGACGCGCCCCGCGCTGGGGTAGGTCGCGTCCGAGATCACGCCGGAAAACGGCGCGCGCAGGATCTGCCGGATATCCTCCTCGTCGGCGATGAAGTCGATCATCCCCGTCTCGCACTGCTCTGCCGCCAGCAGATCAAAAAGCGCATCGTAGGGATCCTTGCCGAGCGTTTCCGCGATCTCTGCGATGCTCCTGCCCTCAAATCGGCGGTATTCGTCCGTCTTGAGGCCGATGGCCACGACGTTTTCAAAGCCGACGAGCAGCGTGATGTTCTCAAAATCGCTGCCGCTCTCCATCCGTGCGCGCATCGCGCGCCGCGCCGCGCCGTCGCGCAGCCGTGCGGTCAGCTCCTCTGTGCCGCCCTCCTGCATCTCCGGCGGCAGCACATGGATGAGCTGCGTCGAGCCCGCGGTGTAGGGGTACACGTCGCACATCACGTCGAGTCCCGCCTCCCGCGCCTGTTCGATGAGCGCGAGCATCTCCGGCACCGCCCTGCGCGCGTTGCGCGTGCCGATGGCCTTCAGGTGGCTCACCTCGAGCGGCGTTTTCAGCGCGCGGGCGACCTCGAGCATCTCGCGCAGCGCGCCGACGACGCCGTCGCCCTCCTGCCGCATATGTACGCAGATCGGCACGCCGCTTTCGTGCAGCGGCGCGAGCGCGCGGATCAGCCCGTCGGTCGAATAGAAGATCTCCGGCGCGTAGCCGAGGCCGAGCGATACGCCGCACGCGCCGTCGGCCAGCGCGCGCTCCAGCTCATAATGCAGCCTTCGCAGCGCGAGCGCGTCAAGGTCGCCGGTGGAAAAGCCCGCGGCCAGCGTGCGCAGCGTGCCCATGCCGACGAGCTCCGCGCAGGAGAGCGGAAGGCCGCGGCTCTGCGCGGCCTTAAAATATCCGGAGAGCGAATCAAAGCGCAGCGCCGGCGGGATATCGCCCGTGATGGGCGCAAGATAGGCGGCGCCCTCATCCGCGTGCGCGCCCGAGAGCGGCGCGAGCGACATGCCGCAGTTGCCGTTGATGAGCGTAGTCAGCCCCTGGCAAAGCTCGGCCTCGCCGAAGGAATCGCGGAACACCGCCGCGTCCGCGTGGCGGTGGATATCGATAAAGCTGGGCGTGAGCACGCGGCCATGCGCGTCGACCGTCTCCGCCGCCTGCGCGTCCGGCAGCGCGCCGACCGCCTCGATCACCCCGTCCCGAATGCCGACGTCGGCCAAAAACGCCGCGCGGCCTGTGCCGTCGACCACCCGCGCGCCGCGGATCAATGTGTCAAGCATACGATCACCTCTTTTCGCAGTCTAACACCCCGCCGCGCGCTTTGCAAGGCCATTTCCTCTTGCAATCCCCGCCGATGCGGGGTATACTGGAAAAAAATCAGCAGAAAAAGGAGCGCCCTATGGCTCAGAAAAAACAGCGCGTCCACGACTGGCGCAAGCTCAAGTGGCCCTTCACCGCCACATTCCTCTACTATTCGCTCATCTCTCTTTTCACCGGCGTGGCCGACTGGAGCGAAACAGGCTTTTACGCCATGTTCGTCATCGTGCTCCTCGTGGATGCGGTGGCTTACCTCGGCTACTGCTTCTTCCTCTCGAAAAACGAGGAAAACATGCAAAAGCTCTGGTTCATCTTCATCGTCGCCTATGTGCTCGTCTCGACCGAGCAGCTCTCGCTCCTCTGGCAGATGATGCAGCAGCGCGCCGGCGTGCTGTGAATACCCGTACATCAGGGAAGCCCGTTCGCGGGCTTCCTTTTTTGCGCTGTGCATACTGCCGCCGCGTGTCCGAAAAACGGTCATTTGCGCAAAAATGACAATTGGCCCGCGCCGCTTTCTCTGGCATAAATAAGGGCGAAGGCCGCCCGCGCCGCGGCGCGCGGCCATCACGCAAAAAGTTTACAGCTTTTGCCTTGCATCAGCCGTTCCCCTTTGCTATGCTTTTTGCAGACGGCCCCATACGGGCCGCAGCAGAATGATAAAGGAGCTGATGGAATGCCGCTTCGCACGCTTGGCGACCGATCCTATCTTGAGCAGGTGCTCCTCTCCCGCTTATCCCGCGGCGAGGTGCAGCAGTGGGCGCAGAAATACGCAAAGCCCTATCGTGAGCTGATGAGCTACTACCGCTGCGCAATGATGGAGGTCGAGACGAAGTTCAACGTGCTCGACGAGGAGCTTTCCCTGCAATACGACCGCAACCCCATCGAGACGATCAAAACGCGTCTGAAATCCCCCGAGAGCATCGTGGAAAAGCTGACGCGCCGCGGCTATCCGCTGACGGTGGAGAGCATCGAGAAAAATCTCAACGACATTGCCGGCGTGCGCGTGATCTGCTCGCATCCGTCGGATATCTACCGCTTGTCCGAGGCGTTTCTGCGCCAGGACGATATCACGCTGCTCGAGCGCAAGGACTATATCGCAAATCCCAAGCCCAACGGCTACCGCAGCCTGCATCTGATCGTCGAAACGCCCATTTTTCTGCACGACCAGAAGCGGCTGATGAAGGTCGAGGTGCAGTTCCGCACGATCTCTATGGACTGGTGGGCCAGCCTCGAGCACAAGATCCGCTATAAAAAGGATCTGCCCGAGCTTGACTATGTGGAAAAGGAGCTTTACGAGTGCGCAGAGATCAGCGCGCAGCTCGACGCGCGGATGGAAAAGCTCCAGAAAATTGCCGCTGATGCGGCGGAGGGAAAGGATCGCGCCCTTTTCCTCTGAAAAAGGAAAGGAAGCGTGACTCTTATGAACGCAGCAGAAAAGCTCGCCCATGCGGCCGAGCGCAAGGCCTTTGAGACGATGCTCGACTCCCTCATCAAAAAGGGACAGACGCAGGATGTCGGCGACCTTGCAAACTCCCTTGTCGACATGGTGCAGAAGATCCACGGCTCCGTGTGGAAGCCGGAGACGTTCAACGTTCTGCACACCCTCGCCAATGAGCCGGACGGCAAATGGGCGCACTATCTCCAGCGCCTGATCCGCGAATGCGACCCCTATATCCTCAAGACATTTCTGACCAACGCCGCCTATGAGGGAGGCTTCCGCGGCTTCCAGCAGGCGCAGAAGAACGCCGAAAAGTACGGCTGCAACATTCCCTGGCTCATCCTGATGGATCCGACGAGCGCGTGCAACATGCGCTGCAAGGGCTGCTGGGCGGCGGAATACGGCCACCGGCAGAATCTCACCTTTGAGGAGATGGACCGCGTGCTGACCGAAGCGAAGGAGCTTGGCACGCACGCCTGTCTCTTCACGGGCGGCGAGCCGCTGATGCGCAAGGCCGACATCATCCGCCTGTGCGACAAGCACCGCGACATCGCCTTCCATGCCTTCACGAACGGCACGCTCATCGACCAGGCCTTCTGCGACGAGATGAAGCGCGTGGGCAACTTCTTTGTCTCCGTCAGCATCGAGGGCTTTGAAAAGGCCAACGACGGCCGCCGCGGCGACGGCCACTTTGAAAAGGCGCTCGCGGCGATGGATCTCATGCACGAAAACCGCATCCCCTTCGGCGTGTCCATCTGCTATACGAGCCGCAACTACAAGGACGTGACGAGCGACGAGTTCCTCGATCTCATCATCTCCAAGGGCTGCTACTTTGCCTGGTACTTCCACTATATGCCTGTCGGCATGGGCGCGGGCACGGAGCTGCTGCTCACGCCGGAGCAGCGCGCCTACATGAAAGACCGCGTGCGCGAGATCCGCGGCGTGACCGGCGGCAAGGAGCTCTACTGCATCGACTTCCAGAACGACGGCGAGTTTG
>ERZ857629.739-NODE-739-length-42043-cov-3.619344_pt1 | contig 42043 bp, 22 predicted proteins | sample MGYA00519700_ERZ857629 | MGnify/ENA primary metagenome ERZ857629 (study PRJEB31778, sample SAMEA3449351) | human gut metagenome | biome: human gut; feature: human-associated habitat; material: faeces | place: United Kingdom | collected 2010/2012 ... | reverse complement strand
AATTTTAAATATCAATAATATTTTTTTTATAAACATAGATTTCTTGTCATTTCTATTTGTGATGATAAAATAGGGAGATGAAAAAGATAATAATTAAATATACTATAATTATAATCTCTATAATATATGTTTCATTTATAACTAAAACTTGTTTAGAACAAGCTAATACTATACGAGAACTTAAAGATTTAAATACAACAGAACTAATCCAAAAAGACTCTTTACAAAAAGTTCATATAGTAACTGTTAAACAGTTTAAAAATATTATTCTAAAACAAGATTCGTCATATAGAGAAATAATTAAGTCTAAAGATATAGAAATCAAACAACTTAATTCTATATCTAAAATACAAATTAAAGATACTATTATTTTAAATGATACTATTATAAATAATGTATCAACACAGAAAGATACTGTAATACACTTTATTAAGCCAATTAAATGTGTTACAATCTCTGGAGATCTTATTATAAATAATAGTAAAATAGATTTAACACTTAAAGACGCTATGTTTAATGTTTCAGTAATAGTGACTGATTACTATGAAGTTATATATTGGTATAATTTTAAAAAAAGAAAAACTCATGGTTATCCAACTATTGGGTTTAGAAATCATTATATCAATAAAACATATGCTAAAGCTAAAGATTTTGGGGATAATATTGACGTAGAGTTAATTAAAATTAGAAAATAAAAAATATATTTTTTATTTGGAATCAGTCTAAATAATATCTATATTTGCAAAATAAAACTATAAATTTATATTGATATGAAATTTGAGAATAGAAATACGGAATTAAAAATCGTAGCAAATGAAAATGCAAATTATGCCGAATTAGTATTATTTTTATATAAACAGAGTAGCCCAGAAGGGTTAACACTTAATCAAATTCGGAATGATATGAAAGTTATGGATGTTTTAGAGGAAAATCTTCACAATGAAGAATTTGAAATAAGCTCTGAAGCAGTGAAATCAATCAAAAGCATAGTAAGTAAATCTGTATGGCCTATTAGACATGTAGATTTAGTTACTTTTGCTGATTATATTGATAGTTTATAATAATTACAAATGAAAAATGATTTATGAATGAGGATTTAGAATTATTAATAGGTTTAGATCCTAATACAGAAGGATTAGAAATTACTGATGATCCAACATTGCTTACTAACCTAGAAAATACACCTCCTGATCCAGAACCGCAAGTTTCTGCACAGGTAGATACACCTCCTGATCCAGAACCTGAACCAAGCTCTGATCCAGAGCCAAGTTTTGATTTAATCACTGCTGCGCTTTTAGCTAGAGGTTTTAAAGATCCTAATAGCATCAAAATTGAGACAGATTTAGGTATTGAAACTAAATCCTTTGATGAATTAACTAATGAGGAAAAATTACAAATTTTAAATACCTCTCCTAATGATAATTTTGAGTTAGCTCCAGATGAAACACAATTAATCTCTTTTATGAGGGAAAATGAACTAACTCAACAAGATCTTATATCCTACTTTAAAGCATTAGGGGTACAGGAATATTTGGATAATAATGTTCAATTAGAAGTTGATTCTCTTTCTGATGAAGAATTATTAGCTATGGATTTAGCTAATACATATGAAGATTGGACAGAAGAGGAAATTAATGAAGAAGTAGAAAGATCCAAAACAAATCCAAATCTATTTGCTAAAAAAGTAGCTAAACTTCGAGATATTTATAAAGAATTAGAGCAACAAAGAGTTGAAGAAGAGAAACAAAAAGAAGCAGATCCTAATGTTGATCCAGAAGCTGCAAAACAATTCTTAGAAGCATTCAAAGAAGCAGGAACTAAATACAATAATATTTCTGGTGTAGATTTAGAAGAATCTGATTTAACTTCGACATATGATTATGCATTTAAGCCTACTATTAATGGCTTAACAAAATTGGATATGGATTTAAAAAGTCCTGAAAGACTATTTAAAGTTGCATTTTTAATGGCTCATGGAGATGAAGTACTTCAAAATCTTCATACTGTTTACAGACAAGCTCTGGCAGAAAAAGATAAAGAAATAAAAGCATTAAAAAGTAATCCATCCAACCCTAAGGGAAGTAATAACAATTCTAAATCTACAGTAGCAACACAAAAAATTACTGGTGCTTCATATACAGACGATTTAGATTTGTTATTAAAGTTAAAAAATTAATATAAAAATAAGTTAAACTTTAAAATTCATTTAAATGTTTGTAGCTGAATACCTCAGTAATAGAGCTAATATGTCTGGTTCAAGGACATATCATGACTTTTCACAATTTTTAGGACAGGCAAAACACAGAGTTGGTCTAGCTGCGTCCTTATGTAAGAATCACACTATTTCTACATTAGTAGATAAATTAGGTAACTTAGTATACCAAGACATTCCAAAGAAAGGAACTAAAAGTATTAATGCATTTTGCATTGAATGGGATGTAAATGTAAACTTTATCAAGAGGGTTGCATTTGCTGGAGAACCTATTGGAGATGGTGTTGGAAATACTGAGATTATTATACCACTAGAAGAAAGATATTATGAAAAACATGACATTATCGTAGTTGATGGTTCTCATCAGCAACTATATGTTACTAGAAGACCTGTTTGGAGAACTAATAAGTATTTTGAATACACTTGTGTATTAATTGGTAATGATGGTAAACAACATCTAGACAGTTCTGCATGTAAACCAGGTATGACTACACACTGGATTTCAAATGCCCATCCATTTGATTACCACGATCAAGGTTATACAAAATATCAATCCAATATGGAAACTCATAGAAATTATATGACTCTCCATAGAAATGATATTGATGCTTCTCAAGCATATTTAGCTAATGAAGATGTTTTCTTAAAGATTTCTGATACTGAAACTCATGGTAGTGAGAGATTATTTACTATGACTAGTATGGAAAAGACATTACTAGAAAACTTCTTGGCTGTTAAAAATCAACATGACCTATTTGCTAGATCTAATGTTGACATTAATGGTAAACCCACTATCACAGATCCAGAAACAAATAGACCTATTTATATTGGTGATGGTATTATTCCACAAATCGAAAGATTTTCATACGTAATTACATTCGAAACAATGTTAATTTCTTATTTAAAAGAAGCCATGAATTTCATGATTTCTAAATCAGAGAATTTAACTGGTAATGATTATACATTAATTTGTAACTCTTTAATGTGGCAACAAGTTAATGATAATTTAATGAATGAGATTGCTAAATGGAATCCTTCAAATACTTTAATGTATTCTAAAGTTGCTGGCACAAGAAAAAATATTGGCGAGTCAATTGATGGAATCCAAGTTGGTAATACCTTTACTTCTTATAAATATTTAGGTAATACTATTACTTTATTACCTGATAGAGCATTGGATGTTGAATATCCTGACGAAGCATACGGATTTATTTTAGATTTAACTCCAGACTTAGCTAACGGAAAACCTGCTATTGAATCATATACATTCAAAGGTGCTGATATGATTAAAACAGACGTTAAGGGAGTTGGAGGTTTAACTGGTCTTGAAGGGGGTACTGCATCTACTCCAGTTGCAGGATCTAAGATGATTTACTGGGGTTATTCAGGAATTGTTGTTTACGCTCCTTACAGATCTGTAATCTTCAGACAAACTAAAAGAAAATAAAATTGATATAGATAAATCTGTAGAGATAATATAATTATTATTTTTCTCTACAGATTTTTATTTTAACAAATAAAATGATGATTTATGAACAATGAATTACAAACTGATGAAACAATTCACTTAGTATGCTTTCATGGGCCTGCTCATGCAGGAGCCAAAATTCACCCAATAAAAAATCCCTTAACAGGTGAATATCCAAGTTGTGTAAGAAAAGTTTCGTCCTCTGGGGATATTATCTATAATAATGGAGATGATCCATCTACATATTTTGTAAGAGAAACAGAAGGAATAGTAATAAAAAACGGAACTGATTTTGATTTGACTAATGCTATTCAAAAAGCTAAATGGGATGCAATTAAATTTTCAGATTTAATCTTTGATCCTAAAGGAAAAGTAGATGAAAATGGAAATGTTATCGCTGAACCTTCAGAATTGGCACCTCCAACAGCTTTGTTTTTTGTAGAAAGAGTAGCAGATGAGGCTAAGAAAAGAAATAGTAAGGAAAGATTAAAAACTAAAGCAAAGAACTTTATTTACAGCGACACAATTAATGGATTAAAAACTAAGGCTATGATTTTAGGTTGCTTTGTTAAAACTTCCACAAGTGAAGAAATTGAGGAATACCTAGTGAATATAGCAAACTCTGATCCACAAAAGGTCATTAATCTATATACTGGATCCGATACTAAGTTGTATTTATACTTTATATATGGTAAAGAGTATAATATACTACAGAATAAGGGAGGATTATATATTTATGGAGACAGTATTATAGGAAGAACGGATTCTGATTGTGTTACTTATTTTAAAAATCCTAATAATAAAGCTATTACAGATAGAATTATTAAGGAGATTAATAATGCTGTAACAGAGTCCGAAAATATAGATATTTCTAAAGAAACATCTACACAAAATACGGAGTTGGTTAATAATGAGCCAACTAAAAATAAAAATAAAATAAATGACAGTCAAGGAACTACTTGAAAATGCACTAATCGAAACTAAGAAAAATGGAGTTCCTAATTTATTATTAAGGGATTATAATTACTTTATTAATAAAGCTATACAGCAAAAAATTAATGAGGTATATAATTATTATAATGCTGATCAACAGAGAACAGATGATTTAAGAGTATTAAAAGATTACGTAAAAATTCCTGTTACTGAAAATCCACAAGTAGATGAGGAAGATAATGCAGGTAAAATATATGAAGTAAAATTACCTGATAATTATTATCATTTAATCAGTTGTGAAATTCAATTTCAATTATTACGTGATTGGCATTGTTATGATGTTGATACTAAATGGAGAAATAAAGCCATTAGAGCTACTGGAGATATTAATGGAGATTCATTAAACAATGCATATTTTAGACCCAGTTATAGAACTCCATATTATTATGTAATAAATAATTCGTATTCAAGTGGATTTATAAATAATTATATTTATTTGTTTGAATATGATGATGAGGATTTTGCAGAAATATCAGAAACTAAAATGATTGGTAGCACTCTTGATATTATCTATTCGCACCTTAAAAAAGAGGATAAGAGTACAGTAGATACTGCATATTCTAACAGAATCACTCAACTCTTTGACGATGGGGTTATCTCTGACAGTAATTTGGAAACTAGGATGCAAGGTGTTAAGACTCCAACACAAGCAAAAGAAAAGTTACGTGAAGCATATAATAATGTAATTCTTCAACTAAGACCTGGACCTTGTGATGTATTTAAACCAGTCGCTGTTTTTGTTGATTATATAAAAACTCCAAAATGTGTTAGATTGTCTCAAAGACAGTTTGATCAGGATATAGATACATCTGAGGTACTAGAGTTTCCTCATTATATGTGTTTAGAGATCTTAGATAGATTAGTGATGTTATTACTTGAGAATTATTCTGATGACAGACTTAGAACTAATCCTCAAATTAACCAAACTATTGCTCCTCCAGCTGAAGTACAACAGGCTCAGCAAGGCAGGAGAAGATAATAATTATGCGTAGATAATCATTATTAACTTTTTAAATTAAACAAAATGTTTGAATTTTTAAACGAACGATTAATTAACTCCGCGACAGACGCTTTTAGCGGAAGACCGAAATTTGAAAAATTAGATTCTCATACATTTAGAATCTATAGATTTGGAACATTTGATGCAAATTGCATTATTGGAAGAACAGTTTATAAAACTAAATCTTCTCAACCTGTAAAACCATCAATTGAAATTACTGTTCCTGCAAGTATTATACCTTCTGCAGGAGAAATTAAAAATATAAGATTAAATATTGATCTTAGAAGATCAGGTTCTGTTAATTCAGAATATTCTACTTATAATAGTAGAATTAAAGCTAAACCAATGATAGTAAATCTAGAAATTAATTCTAGTGATACTGCTCCTAAAATCGCTGCTGCATTTATAGAGGGTTTAGCAAAGCAAGATTTTGCATATGATAATCTTAGAATCAATTTTAAATTAAAAACTGACAGTAGTCCAACCATTGTACTTACTGGTGAAGATGAGTTCCAATATTTTAATAATGTAACCATTGAGGAATTAACTCCTTGGAATGTAGCTGCATTAGGTAATTATTATCCAGTTGAGCCAGTTTGGAAAGTATTAGTTAATTACGATACTAGTACCAAAGTTGATGGAAAACAAGGATTTGGTACTTACTGGACTATGCTTAAAAATGTTCAGATTCAAAATAGTAACAGAACTGATGTATTCTCTCAAGACAATGATGATACTGCATTAGTAAAGGGTGCTACTTATACTCAATATGTATTAGATTACAGAGTCAAAAGAGATATTACTGGTATGGGTGCAGTAGGAGAGGAATTAGTATCTATTACTAAACACATCATGTGGGTAAATGATTCTTTAGTTGACGACTTTGATGCGGTACTAAAATCTGCAGGTGTTCTTATTGATGATGTAGATGTAGAAATAAAGGGATTAACTGTTTCTCCTGAAACTGTATCAGTACAAAAAGGAAAAACATCTGTATTAACCATTACTACTACTCCTACAGGAGGTATGTATTATACAGAATCTTTGGATGAGAATATTGCAACAATTGATGACAAGACCATTACAGGAGTTGAAGTAGGTTCTACTTCTATAGTTGTAACTGCAGAAGATGGAAATACTAAACAAGTAGAGGTAACTGTAACAGCCTAAATTTTAAATAAACTGTTGTTAAAGAGGCAGGCGGGATTAACTTCCTGCTTGCCTTTAATTTTTTATACACATTTATGAATATACAATTTGATTGGCTAAATAAATTAGCATCTGCAATATATAACGATGTCATGTCTGGATTGGCAGGATTTTCTAATAATCCTAGAATATCTATAGAGCAACTAGAAGATGATATTATAGATGAAAGACTTACAATTATTAAAGAATATGCTTTAAAAGGAATTGTTCCATATAAAGATTTATATTCTTCATTAACTTGTTTAGAAGTCGACTGTAAACCTATAGAAAAATGTGGAGTTTGTAGTAAAATGGATAAATTTAATACATACGAAATCCCACATGTAGAAATTCCCCAAATAGTAAATGATTTAGGTAGTGCAGCTATAGAGTATTTTGGAACTATTGATAGAGAGACTCCATTTAAAGTATATACTGATATATCTTATCAATTTCATAAGCATAATAGATGGCTAGGAAATAAACCTTATGTATATATTGATACTACTCCAAATGAGAATAATATGTATGATTGTTACTTATTTAATGTCCCATTATTAAAAACAGTATCAGTTATAGGAATATTTAAAGACCCTAGACAATTAGCTTCTTATTCTTGTTGTAAAAATGTAGAAGAAATAGTTAATTTTAATTCTATAGCTAATGATATTAAAAGAAGAATAACAGAGAAAAAGGTAAGATGGTATAGACAGCTTGCAATACCACTGGGATTTGATCATCAAACTATTAAATAATGAAGTACTTAAAACGATTATTTTGCAAACATAACTATAATATATTTGTAAGGAATATATATGGAGATGAGATAAATACATTAAATTCTAGATCTATTTGGAAATGTTCTAAATGTGGGAAATATCATTATTCTAAAACATTACGTATAAAGAAGGATTCATGAAAACACTAAGTTTTTACACAGCATACACATACATAGAAGCTAAGTATGGCTTAAATATGGATCAAAATGAATTTATTACTGTAGGTATGATTGCATACACTAAAATAGGTAATAAAAACACTCAGATAAAAGGAGAAATATTAGATGTTGAAAATGGAATGATTAAACTTCCTTGTGATATAATAAGTATAGAAGGAGTTTTTGCAGATTTTCCAGATATGGTTGTTACATCTAATTCAGAAAAATATCCTCATATTGTAAGTAGTTTTATAGAAAGATATATAAATTACTGGAAATTTAACGAGTCTTTATTGTATGATGATGGAAGACTATTAAAATATACACAATCTGGAGATACTTTATATTTTGATAGAGATTATAAAAATGTTTTATTACTATATAGAGCTGAAAATCTAGATTCTGAAGGACTTCCATTTATAAATGATAAAGAGGCAGATGCAATAGCAGCCTATTGTGCATACACAATACTATATAGGGAAAGTATTAAATCAAAAAATAGAGATACTTTTCAGCTTGCTAAGGATATTCAACAAGAGTGGGGTAGATTGTGTGATAGAGCTAGAATGCCTGAAAAATTATCTCAAAATGATGTTGATAAGATACTAGATGCCTTAACATCATGTGATAGAAAGATGTATGGAAAATCATTTAAACCAGTAAGGTAGTATGAAAAGTAATAATTTAACATCTAGTTTAGTTAAATATTATTTTACTACTTCGGAATTATTTGAAGATTTTGATATAAAAAAGTTATCGGTAAAACGAAAAGCTCTACAACGTAGATATGGTGAATCTGTAAATGTTAGAAATATATGCTGTAGAGTCTTTGTATACTTTTTATACCTAATTATATTGGATATTATTAGAAATAATGTTACTTTTATATTCCCTACAAGAAGAACTTTTGTTTTGGGAATTAAAACTTTAGAGGGAAAGAAACTAAAGGAATATATAAGAACTAAAAAATCTGAAATGTATGATTATTTTGGATCAGGATTTATATTACCTAGAATTACTTTATTTTATCAGAAAAGAAAAAATGAAATACGAACCAAGGAGGTAATGTTAAATTATTCCCTAACTAAAGAATTTTTCGATAATATTAACAATGGTAAAGCCTATGGCTAAAAGTAAAGGATATAAGAGATATAATGATTATATATATGAATTGCAGGAGCAATTTCCAGAATTTAGTATTGATGATTTAGATAGTATTATTAAATTTGGAAGTAGGAACTTATATAAAATGATATTTAGAAGTGCTGATATATTTTTTATTAGTAAAATTAATAATCAGATGTTTAAATTAATTTTTGGTAAAGTAAATTTTCCAGATATAACTTCTAAGATTAAATATATACTTAGAAAAATGTCAGTTAAATTTAAAATACTATATAAAAGAAGAAAAATAAAGTGGGATGGGTATTATTACTTTGGACTAACAGAGTCTCAGTTTGAGAATTATGAATCTCAAATGAGTTCATGGTTTAAAGATCCAGAAAAGAAAAGAAGGAGATATAGAAATACTAAATTTAACTATGGGACTGTTACATTATTTAAATTATACGATGAATGTAAATTAAATTATATATATACTTACTTTTTCAGAGTTCCTATGCTAGCAATGATAGGACATAAACAAGTGAGATATAATTATAGCACTAATAAAGCGGAATATATAGCTAAAAGAACCATAGATGGATATGAGAGTATGATACATGAATATAAAACTGATAAATTAAGAGAATATTAATGAGACAAATAGCTAATAACACATTTAATGATGGATTGTTAATGGATATGCAACCGTTAACTACACCAAATTCTGTATTAACAGACTGCTTAAATGGGACACTTATTACCTACGATGGTAACGAGTTTGTTTTACAAAGTGATGACGGTAATGGAAAAATATATAGTTGTAAACTGCCCAAAGACTTTATTCCTTTAGGAATGAAAGAATATGGGGGAATCGTTTATATAGTATCTCAAAATCCATTTACTGGAGAATGTGAAATAGGTAGTTTTCCTTCCCCAGAAAGTGTAATTTTTACAAAAAAAGAATTAGCTCCAGAAACTATCTTAAGTAGTTCTTCTTTAGAATCCTCTGAAGGTGGACTTACTACATCCTCTTTAAAACTTGATTTTGGAGATTTTGAATCCGGATTATTACGACCAGGAGATAAGTTTGCAATATATCTAACTGACAGGGATGATACTAACAATAATTTTCTTACTAGTCAGCAATACAAAAATTTTGAAAAACTTCTTGAAATATACAGCAATGGAACACTAATTACAAGAAATTTATATAAATTACGATTAGTTAGAATAAGTGAAGATGGAATTAGTGAATCAATAAAAGAAATTGTTCCTGAATTCCTCAAATCAGAAGGAAAATTTTATTATAATAAATCCCAAGTAGCAGAAAATGCAACGAATCCTGATGGGTTTTTTGCTGTATATAATAATAAAACCAATGGATATCTTGCAGTTATATTAGAAATAGAGCAAATAGATGAATTTAACTTAAATGTAGAAGATATTATAATTGTAGAAAAGGATGCTTTTGGAGTTCCTACTAAATACGGATTTACAATTAAAGTAGATTCAATATCAGAAAGTAAAAATAATGTAGCTGGATTAGAAACCTCATATTCTATCTTAGATAATGAGGGTAAAATAATTCAGACCTTTCCTAATATATCAAAAGACATTCCAGATTCTGAATTGCTACCTTGGAATGATGCTCCTGTAACTGGATGGAAAGTTCCTAATACTAATATACATTTAGAACAAGACATATCAAATCTAGATGTTAATTTCAATGTTAAAGTAGAAGTAACTCCATATTCTAAATTTAATTATTTTAATAACTTAAAATATAATAATATATTTAATTATGATAGACTTATTTCTGCACAAGAATCTAATATATGGAAATATTATTTAAATTCCTCTATGGATACAGAACTCACTCCAGATAAAATGTTAATAAGTTTTGATTTTTTTGTCAGAGGAACTTTAAATGGAAGGAATAAATTAGATGCATTATATATTGAGTTTTATGATGTTATTGCCAATACTTCGCTATTTTATCCAATATCTTCTATATCTGATAGTAAAACTATATCAATAGATTGTTTTAATGATCTTCAAGTGCAGTATACACCAACTGGAGGTCTAGAAAATGACACAAACTCTACCACAACAAAACCTTATTATATACTAATAAATAAAAACAAAGTTAATGCCTATAATACAGCTTTAAAGAAAATAGATGATTTATCTACTGGTGGGTATGATATTTTAGCAGGATTCACATCTGATATAGATGAATCTAAAAAGATTCCTACTACTTATATATTAGAATCTAAGTTTGACGCTCCAAAAAGATATAATAATTTAGGAGAATCATTAAAAAATAAATATTCCAAATTAAGAAAAGACAATTTTTATATTGTTGCAATCTGCGGATTAGATTTTTATGAAAATGATATTAAAGAAATAGTTGCTAATACATATGTGAGCTATAATTTTTTGTGGACGAATGGAATATTTAATAAATATTGGCAACTATCTGGAGAAGATAATGATAATTTCAATTTAAAAAGTTATCCAAATTTTTTAAATATAGAATTCTCCAAAATAAAAGAAACAGCTTCTGAGTGGAAAGAAAATTTAACTGTTGGAGACTTATCTATAAACCATACTACAGATAATCCTAATGGAAAATATTCTTTTCAGTCTTATGTAAATCCTGTAATGGAGTATCCAACTAATATTGGAAAACAATTTGATACCAGAATTAATATAAATGGAGATATTAGTGGAGACTATAAAGTATCTATTGCTAAAGATGAATCTATAATAAGTTATGGAAAATTATCTACTGATATTGACATCGAATTTATTAAACCACCATCTTCTGCAAGGGAATTAGAAACTTCCGAAGTTTCTATATTAGAAAATAATACTACATTATTAGATACAAATAGTTTAGCCAATACTGTTACTGTATCCGATGGATCTGGGGGAACAAATTATGATCCTATGACTTCAATTAACGTAAAATTTTCTATTTTTTCAAATAGAAGGATTTCTGATAGTGGTATAGATGGAGAGTTATTATATCCAGATTATGTTTATTCTCCTTTAAAAGATACTGCTAATATAAATATTTGTAAAGGAACAGATATGTTAAATATACGATGTAGAGGATCAGCAAATAATAGATGGATGAATTTCGATTTAGTTCCAGAATTTAAGGAGACTTATACAGATAATGAAATTACCTCAGAGAAAAAATTTAAAAATTCGGATGGTAGTGAAATAGAAGTGAATCAAACAATTTCAGATTTATTGGGATCTCAGGACTCTAAATTTGTACATCTAGAGGGATTTGCAGACCATTCAAAAGTAACTACTGCATATTCATATTATACATTCAATCCTAGTTCTACTCCACCAGCTAATACTGCTATAAATTATAATAATAGCGTATTTTTATTTATTAAAAATGGTATATATTATGGATTGTTCTCTTGTCCTTATTATTTTGTGCCTATTAGATTTACTTGTGGAAGTAATACAGAATATCAAAATCTCATAACAAACTTAAATGATTTATTTAAGAATGATTTTTATGTACGAAAAGTAGACAATACTGCGAAAAAGACATTTTGGATTCCTAATGCAGGATTAGTAGAATATCATAACAGTTTTGATACTATTTTTGAGTTTAATATAAACCTTCTTCAAGTTAATGTTAGAGATGCTAAAATTAAAACTTACTACAAAGGAGTAGAACAAAATCTAGATTTAACATTTTATAATAGTATTAAAAATATAGTTACTTCTAAAGGAGATACTATTATAGGAAAAATGTTTCAAGGAAATAATATAATGAATAAAAATCTTCCAACACAAACTATTACGGATAAAGATATAATATTAAAGGATAAATTTACATTAAAAAATACTTCTTTCATACTAACTAAGAACAATATTAAATACACCATAGGAAATATTGTAGAAGAACTAAAAAATCCACAAAAATATGTAACCTCGGACATATCAGATGGAAACGGGAAAGATGGATATGCATTGTGGGTTAAGAAAGAAGGTTCTGATTTAGAATATGAAGACTCGTATTTTGAAATTAGAAATAACTATATATATATAACTTCGAGTCAGGCTACCGATAATAGAAGAATGATAGCTATGTATGATAGAAGAGATAGTTCTAAGATTAAAAAAACTCCACTACCACTTACTACTATCACATTATCAAATAGAGTTATGCAATTAATTTCAAGCATCGGAGCTGCAAAGACAGACCCCTTTAAATAATAATATATGCCAAAATTTAATACTATACCAAAGTTTGAAATTAAATTCAATATAGCATATCGTCTAAAACAAACTAAAGGATTTCTTTCTTATATGTATAGTCCTATTCAAAACCTTAGATTGTCAAATCCTAGATATAAGAAAGAAAAATCTACAGGTATATTTTTGGATTATTTTGATGAAAGAATTGAAATAAACGGAGAGTATGTCACAGAATTAAATCTAAAAACGTATTATAATAATATAATACCAGTAGATCCAGGACAAGATTTAAAGGTTCCTAATAGATTAGTTATTGAACATTATGCTAATGAGTTAGTGGATTTTAGAACAGATAAATTAAATTTAAATATAAATCATCCTGTAAATATTGAAATCCAAAGTTCATATGATGGGTCTGCCAATTTAATATTAAATGATGATTTAAATACTCCAAAATTAATAAATACTAGATTTACCCCTTTAGGAGAAGGGCAATATGAGATTATAGATAGGACTGGAAACAATGATACAAATATATATGATGAATCCAATTTAATTGGAGAAACAAATTTATACAAGTCAATAGATAAAATACCAATAATTTCTTTTGAGGGAGTTAAATCTGGAGGACAGTTAAAAGTGGGAAATTATGTATTTTACTTCAAGTATGTAGATTCCGACGGAAACGAAACTGATTATGTTGGAGAATCTGGAATTGTTAATATTCTTAAAGGATCCTCTCCTAGAGGAGCAAAAGGATATTTACAAGATACTCTAAGTAATAAATTGGTTAAATTCACACTGTCTAATGTAGATAATGCATATGATTATGTAAATGTTTACTATACAAGGAGTACTGGATCTTATAATAAATCAGAATTAACTACAGCACATGTAATTAACAGTAAGTTTATTATAAAAAATGGAATTTCTCAAATTGTAATTACTGGATTAGAGGAATCAAGAGATATTTCATTGGATGAAATAAATATTACTTACAATGTTGTAAATAAATCAAAAACCCAAGCTCAGGCTCAAAGTAGATTATTTTTAGGCAATGTTGATAAAACAACTATACCTTATACAGAATTAGCTGATTTAAGTCTAAGGATATGTCCAGAAGTATATTGTGATAGTTCTAATAAAGATGGGAATACTATTGGATATTTAAATCAAAATTATATAGATATATCAGATTCAGCTAATAAAAATGAGTATTATAATCCAGATAACATATATTACAGACTTGGATATTGGGAAGATATATATAGACTTGGAATTGTTTATCTGATGAATGATTTCACATTATCTCCAGTGTTTAATATACGAGGAGCCGATCTGTCCGATACTAAGGATTATAACTATGTAGATACTAAAATATATTCAATAAAAGAGGGAGAAAGTACCCCTAGTCGTAATTATATAAAGATTGATGGTGAGGGATTTTTGGAAGATGGAATTAAGACTTTAGAGAATGCAAGAGGAGTTATTAGAATCTCTAATAAAAATAATATACTTAAATTAGAGAATGGAGGGATTTCTCCAATAGGAATTAAGCTTAAATTTAGTGATGGGAATAATCTTTTAATGGAATTACGGAAATATACAAAAGGGTTTTTTATAGTAAGGCAAAAAAGAATCCCAACAATTTATTGTCAAGGAATTACAATTGGATTAGATTATAATTCCCATATCCCTGTAATTCCAAATGATGATTCAGAATCTCAATTACATTATTTTACTGAATCTTTTTTGACCTCTGAAAGATTATTAGATAATGATTTTGAGTCTAGAGTTCTTACTTCTAACAAACCTGGAATAAATGCTTCTATAATACCAGAAGCAGAATTATACTCGGAAGTATATTCCCAACTATTTTCTGCCAGTGAATATTATATTAGAAATGCATCATTTAAACCAAAGGAATTAATATTTAAACAATCGGAAGATAATAGACATTATTATATAGATGGATATTCTTATAATAATAATAATATATCAAAAAATGGTGCCGTGTTAACCTATGTGGATGATGGAATTCAACTCATATCATCTGGAAATGTTGAATTTTCATCTAAGGCAGGAACTGCAGAAGAAGCCTACAGATATTCACAGTTTGAAAAAGAAAATACCACTGAAGAAGCTACAAATTTATTAAGAGGAAATTGGGGTTCATATGTAGGCATAGAAGGATATAATTTCCCCACAAGTATTTTTGAAGTAATGATTTCTGGATATAGTGAAAATTTCTTAAAAGAATACTTTAAATCTAGAATGGAGTCTAATGCTCCATTTTTTCCGATTTGTGATAGGATGAGTTATGATAACCTATCTTTAGATCAGGATACTTTAAATGATAGATATCTGATATGCTTTAGAGGAGACTGTTTTATTGGAAACTTTACTCACAGGATGTGCAGAAACTTTCAAGACCCAGAAGCTCCTAATAATGATAAAATTATAGATCCTAATACATGGAAAGATCACTACAAAGGATATGCAAATGGAGCATTAGACTTAGAAGAAGCATCTAAGATAAATAGAGGAGATGTAAATGCAGTTAAAATTGGGCACTGGGTGACTTTTAAATGTATGAGTAATATAAATTTTGCAGCTAGGGTTGAAGATGACTCTAATGGTTCGGAAATAGCCCTTATAGGACATCCTAGAACATTTGTTCCTGCGAGTTGGATGCAAGCTGATGGAGAATATAAAGTTCCGGATTCCACTGTAATTAATGTTGGATATAATTCAACCACTTCTGATAAATATAATTTTATATTACCAGATGTTCCATATATAAAAAATGAATTCTCCAATAGAATTATGTATTCAGATATACATATAACAGATGCATTTAAAAATGCTTATAGAACATTCCAATTAAACAATTATAGGGATTATAGTAAAGAATATGGTTCTATAACTGAATTGATGGAATGGTATGGAAACTTATTGGTAGTCTTCGAGCATGGAGTTGGATTAATTACAGTAAATGAAAAAGTTCAAGTTAATAATTCTGAGGGAGATAATGAAATATATATAAACTCTAATAAAGTTCTTCCAGAAAGACCTATTATGTTATCCAAAACATTTGGATCTCAATGGAAAGATTCAATAGTTAAATCTGAAAGATTTATATATGGAGTAGATACCGTAGGAAAAAGAATATGGAGAACAGATGGAAAGGGATTTGAGACTATTTCAGATTTCAAAATACAAAGTTTCTTAAATGATAATTTAAAACTTTCTGAACGAGAGATTACTCCACTATTAGGAATTAGAAATGTTAAATCTCATTATAATGGATTTAAGTATGATATAATGTTTACATTCTATAATGATATTAAGTCTAGAGATAATTTAGGTAATGATATTACTTCTATAGAATGGAATATGTGTTTTAATGAAAAACTGAATTTATGGACTACTAGATATTCTTGGATTCCATTACTTTCAGAGAATATTGATAATATTTATTTTACATATGATAAAGATTCTGCAAAAAATGTATCTGCTGTTTCTTCATGTTGGAGAGATAGTTACACGTCAAGAGGCATTGTGTTATCAAATTGCTACACTAATGATGATGATTCCTCTCCATTTGCTAAAAAGTATTTAGAAGAGGTAATATACCCAGGAGTGGAATTTCCTATATTATCTAATACAAATAAGGAAATAGCAATAGGTAAATTAGAGTTAAAATTAGATAGTATAGATAACACTAAAGTAGAATCCCTTGATTATTCTTTCGAAGATGGTGATAATGATAATGAAGATTTCTATATTAAAAGTTTACCCTCAACGGAAAATCCTAAGAAATTTGATTATTATTTAATGTTTAAATTAACAGAAGATACTAAAGCCACTAAAGATTCTCCTTTAATTCCAGGAACATATACTAAATATAAGGATAAATATTATGCTAAACTTGATTTACAAGTAAGAATAAATAGGGAAGGAGTCAAAGATGAAGAACTTCAGGGACAAACCTTTAAGGATACACTAACTATAAGACTATCTTATCTAAATAATATAGATCAAACTCCCTATGAATCTACTTACTTCTGGAAACATGGAGTTGCAGGAATTATAGATAATCAAGAAATGATAGAAAATTGCAAATGGTACGGAAGGCATTACCCATTTGAATTTGAATTTATCGTAAATAAAGAAGGAGCAAGACATAAAATATTTGATAATTTTCAGATTTTATCTAATAATGTTCCTCCAAAGAAAATCTTATATGAAGTAATTGGAGATGCTTATTGGTTTAGTAAATATAAAGAAATTTCTTATGATTATCAGCGAGGAGATCTAGATGTTTCTCTTTTGGGCACACAGAAAGGAGAAGATGAGGATGGTGAATACTATATACAGGATTATATAATATCCTTTGATAAAAAATTATGTTATGACGATAAAGGTAAGCTTAAAATTGATATTAATGGAGAGCCTGTGTATCTAGATGAATACAACGCAGAGTTTTTCAAAGATAGAAAACTTAATCAATATATGATGAGAAAATCTATGGATGTTAGGGATATTAAAGTTTATGGAAACATTATTGGTAATTCTGTATATAAGGAAGATTTGTTTAAATTAGAAATTGATCCATTATTAGCTCATAAATTATCCTTTGAAAATGGAGATAATGTCACTCCAGATGATTTAGAATCTATAGAAATAAGACCTAGAGATAAATTTATGAGGGTGAGGGTTGTGTATGAGAGAAACAAAAATCAAGAAGACTTTAATAAACCTTTAGATAAACCAATAGTCACAGCAATACAAACTATATATACACAAAGTTTTAGTTAATGGATATAAATATTTCAAAACTACAATGGGGAGGATCAATTCCATTCTCCCCACTACAAACATCCGCTCCAGAGTTAAATATTATAGCCTCACAAAATGCAAGCCTTAGTAAGTTAAAGCCAAGCATATCTTTTGGAGATATTGCGAGGGGTGCTAAAGATTCTATTTTTAAAACCACAGGACTTTCAGATGCATCAGGAAATATTAACCCAATGAACATTGCAGGAGGCACAATGGACTTATTATCTAATCTTAAATTTTTTCAAAAAGATTATAGTGGTAAAAGAGGGAATATTACAAAAGGAATAGATCAAGGATTTAAAACTGCAAGTAATATGTTAATATCCTCAGGAAACCCACTAGGAATGGCTGCTGGTGCAATAATAAAGGGTGCCGATTTATTAGGTACAGGACTTGAGAAAATTGGAGTTGGAACAGATAAAATGACTACTGCAGATGCGATAATGGGGAGTACTGTATTAAACTTATCTCCTGTTAGTATTATAAATAATGCATTTGGTAAAAAAACAGATACTATAGATATAGATCAAGAAGCAGTTAATAATTCTTCTTATACAGGAACTGGTGAGGATATAGAAGACGCAGGAATGTACTCTAATAAAAAATATGGACTTCTTTCTAACAGAGCTAGAAAAAAAGCTAATAAAAAAATTAAGCAGGCTAAAACATGGCAGTCAGGAATACAAGATATTTTGGGAGAAGCCAAAAATGCGAGAGCTATTCAAGCTTCGTCTACAGATATGTTTAATAATAGATCTCAATTACAGCAATCTGGTGTATTAGGAAATAGAAATATTGCCTTTGGAAAAAGAGGAATGAAATTTATTCTAGAGTATAGAGAATATGTAAAAAATAAAGAGAATGATAAAAACCTATTACCAGTAGGAGCTTTACATGCTAGAAAGCATAATCTCACAGGAATAGAAGGAGTACAAACAACCAAAGGAATACCAGTACTATTAGAACAAGGGGGCAAGACTGTAGCCCAACTAGCCGAAATAGAAAGAAATGAAATTATATTCAGAAAATCAGTAACTGATAAACTAGAAGAACTATTTAAAGAAGGAACTGACGAAGCTGCTATAGAAGCTGGGAGGTTATTAGTTAGAGAGATATTGTATAATACCAAAGATGAAGGAGAATTTATTAAAACTGTAGAGTGATGATAGATTTTGATAAAGTTAATAAGACCATTAAGAAACTTCAATTAGGAGGTACAATGAATGGTCTATCTCCTATTCTGTTTTTAAACTGGTTTAAAAGTAAACCCATTAAAAATGAAAAACAAGAAGATTCTGTTATAGAAGCAAAAATACCAATTAAGAAATCTATACATGCTGATAGGATCAAATCTAGTAATAGATTTGATAGTAGAGTAAACTGGGATAATATTGATTGGTTACAACAATTTCTTACTAAAAATCTGGGATATAAAACAGCTACTAGTATTAATTCCTCCATTGTTGAAGAAGGTTTAGGAGATCCCAGAAGAAAACAAGTAGGAGGACCAGGATATGGTTTACTGCAATGGGAAAAAGGCACTAATAGGTATGATAGGATGATGCAATACAAGCCAGATAGTACTATAAATGGAGTAGATCCAGAGCTACAAAGACAGGCTGAATTTATAATTAATACTACATTAGATAATCAGCACAAAGATGATTGGACTCATGGAGGTAAAGGTAGTGGATACGCTACTGGAGAAGATGCAAGAAAGAAATTTATAAATAAATATAGCAATCTACAAGAAAAAACAAGGGCTTTTTCATTAGGATATGTAAGGCCCAAAGCTGGTATAAAAGCTGCTAATAAAAGAGAAAAGCTTTCTTTTTCATTAGATTCTATATATAATCCTAAGTTTTACCTTAAGAACAAATAAGTATGCCAGAATTAAGTAAAAAAGATTTCATAGAAATAGAAGTTGGAGATAATGATTATATATGTAGAGTAGCTTATGACGATTGGGAAAAAGCCAATGGTCTAATGGGTGTTGATGATCTAGGAGATAATGAAGGAATGATATTCGTTTATGATGAACCTCAAGAAGAAATCTCCTTTTGGATGAAAGACACACCAATAGATTTAGATATAGTATTCATCTGTCCTTGCTTTAAAGTTATATCAGTACACACTGGAATAGCTAATACTACCGATCCAATAGTAGAAAATAATGTACAATTTGTACTAGAAGTTGCTGCAAACTCTGGAATTAAAGAAGGAGATGAAGTTGAATTTGATGGGTTAGAGGAGTATTTAGAGAAGAGATTAGATAGATGTGATTCTATCATAGAAGATAAAGAAAGCATAGAAGAGGAGAAAGATAAAATTAAAACTCTTCTAAAAGTACTAGATCCAGATGGAGAAGTACAATTAACTTTAAAAGGTAATGAAAGAATATTCTCTAGAGCTAATACTAAAGTACTGATTAGACAAGCTAAGAAAGCAGATAAGTTAAAGACTGATTCAGCATATAAGAGATTAGGGAAGTCTATATTTAAATACATGAGGATTCAGGATAAAAATGGGGAAGAGTATGTAGAACCGAAGAAATAAGGTATGGCAGTTGATTTTGAGAAAATTAAGAAATTAAAAAGAGCAGCTAAACAACGAAATGCTCAAAAATATAAAGATACATATAAAGATATAGCAGGTAAAGGTACTATTGTTACACAAGATGACAATAATAAAGCATTATATGCTGGTGAGTTAGATGAAGTAACAGTAAGACCTTCTAACTATGATAAGGGTGAGAGATTTGGTAAAGAGGTAATTAATTCCACTAACGAAACTGGTAAACAAATGGCACCTATATTAGGTGGAATGATGATCGCTCCATTTGCTATAGGTGGAATAGCAGCTAATATACCTGCAACTATTGGAGGTATGATTGGTGATGCCGCAACTCAAGGTATTGTTAGAGGAACTACTAAATATGATTCTTGGGGAGATATGTTACATGATAAAACTGGATTACATCCATTTCTTGCTGAATTGGTAAATCCAGGTGCTTGGGCAGGAGGAATTGCAGCTAAACCTATTGTAAATGGAGTTAAATCTATACTTCCTAAAAAATCTACCTTAGATTGGAAAACATGGTCTAAATCTTCACAAATAAGTAAAGATCTTTTAAAAGAATATTTAAATATAGAAAATACTTTTAAAGGAACTAAAGATTGGTTAAAAATGCCAGATGGTTCATATTGGCAAGGCGATCCTAGAGCTTGGATACAAATGCAATCTAATAAATTCAAATCTACTTTCAAAGAACCTACAGTAATATATCACGGTTCTCCAAATGGACAAATAACAGAATTTAAAACCCCAGGAAGTATAGGATATGAAAGAGCTGGAAAAAGAAGTACTGGAGATGGGGGTATATATACATCTCCAAATAAAAGTTATGCTGATAGATACCAAGCTGATAATTTAATGACCGAACATATTCCAGAAGGTGCTAAAACTTATACTTTAATTGGAGATTTATCTAACATGTATGATGCTGGAGGAAAAAGTTTTATTAATTTAGACGGAATAACAATGCTTCCATCTAAATTAACAAATGAAAATGTTACATTATTAAAATCCAAAGGATATAATGGAATAAAAAACTTTTATCCAAGAAAAAATAAACCAGAACACATTTTCTTTAATTCTTCAGATATAAAAAGTTTGGAAGGAAATAATGGTAATTTCGACATTTCTAATTCTAATATATTTAAATTATTATCAGGAGTAACTTTAGGATTAGGGACATATTCATTACAAAATAACACAAATAATGTAACAATTCAAAATGAATAAACAGATTGATTTAATAAATATGATTCTTCGAAACGAAGGTGGATATGCTAATGATCCATCTGATTCCGGAGGAAGAACATATAAAGGAATATCAGAAAATAATTTCCCTAATTGGAAAGGTTGGAAGATAATTAATAAACATGAACCTCTTAAAAGAGGAGAATTTATTAAAGATGAAGATTTAGATGAAGAAATATTCAATTTCTATTTAGTGCATTTCTATTATAAATTGAAATTAGATCAAATAAATAATTTATATATATCAGCACATTTATTAGATCATGGAGTAAATGCTGGAATCTCTAATGGAGTTAAATGCCTACAAAGAGCATTAAATGATATATTATCTATAGATATTATAGTAGATGGGAAAATTGGGCCAGTAACTATTTCTGAAATTAATAATTCTAACCCAAAAACTTTACTATCGAAGTTGATAGAAGAAAGAGAAAAATATTATAAATCATTAGTAGACAAAAATCCAAAATTGAAAAAATTTCTAACTGGATGGCTGAATAGAATTAATGAGACTAATAAATATATTAATAATTTAAAAGAGGAGGATTAATTTATGGCATGTAAAAGCAGTAAAAAATCTATGGGTTCTTCAAAAGGAAAATCCAAAGGTAAGAAATAGAGTAGAAAATGAACATTTAATCCAAATATAAGATTTTATTAAATCATTTGGTTATAAACCAAAAAAATCCTATATTTGCGAATAATTTAAAGGTTAAATATTAATATTATAACAAATGAAAGTAAGTAAGAATTTAATAAAGAAACTACAGGAAGGTGGACAAATACCTACAGAACCAGCTCCTGAACCAGCTCCTGCTACTCCACAAGGAGATCAAGGTGGAAATCCACTAGAACAAGCAGTTCAGATGGGAGTTCAAGCACTCCAATCTGGAGATGGACAATTGGCTCTACAAGCATGGGCAATGTTTATAGATGCAATGCAACAGCAACAAGGTGGTGGACAAGGACCAGCTCCAGCTGAGCCTTTAATGCAGAGAAAAGGTGGAAAATTAGTAGTTAAGAAAAGACTATAAATTCTAAAAGATGGAGCATTATACCCATAATGCTCCTTTTTTATTATACATTATGTCACAAGTAATAAAACTTCAAAGTGGAGGAAAAGTAACTCCTAAAAACTTACAAGAATATAATAATCAAAAAGCCAAACTAGAAGAGGAGAGAAGAAAAAAAGAACTAGAGGCTGAATCAAATTCTATCACTATAAATGGAAAAAAATATACTAGATCAGAAGCAAAAGAGAAGTTAGGAACATGGAGAGGTGGACAGAGTGCTATTGATTTAAGACAGTCTTATGGAAAAAGAGGTAAGAATGTAGATTCTGATTATAAAAGGTTCTTGGATATGATTGATAGAGGAGATATTCAATCTGTCGATTTTAATTCTGATGGAGGATTTGATGTTAAATATACTGCACAAGCTGGGGAAACCTTTAATCCAAGTGATAAATATAGTAGTGATTATTTAACAAATGCTATCAGGAGTAATTTATTAAATTTATCTACACCTAACACAGATGTAGGAACTCCTACTAAAATCAATTTAGATTACAATCCTCAAAATATGTTATTAAATACTATTTGGGGAGGAAAATTAAGACAAGATACATATAATAACATGACTGAGAGAGAAAGAACTAATGATGTTATTAAAACTCTTAGAGCTAACAGAAATAAATTTGCTGAATATTTTACTGACAATTCTGCATTTAACTTATCTGGGGAATTGCCATTTAAATCTTTAGAGGAATATGATCAATTTATTAATGATTTAGAATCACTGGATGATAATTTATATAAGAAAGATGCTTCTGGTAACTATGAACTAGATACAAATGGTAATAAAATATTCGACAAAAATAAATCTACTTGGAGCTTTGCTGAGCAATTAAGAAATAGAAATTTTGGAGGCTTTTGGGCAGATTATATCTTTGGAGCACAAAATTCTCAAACTCAAGATAACAGAATACCTCCAATTCAAACTAAAGAACAACAAGAAGAGGCTCTTAGATCCGAATTGGGCCTGCCAAAAGAAGTTCCACTGTCTTTAACTTTAGGGAATAATACATACATTCCTAGTAAAGAAGGATTAAGAGATGCTAATACTGGAGAATTATATACAGGATATTTATGGACCGATCCTTATGGTAGACAGAATTCTTATTATAAACAAGGATATTATAACAAAGGAATTTATGTTGGAGGATATAATGAGGCAAAAGCATTATCAGACAAAGATTCTAATTTTAGATCTGTATTCTTAAATGCAATAAATGAGGCTAATGAAGCCTATGAAAAAAATCCTTTAGAAATATATAACCCAGGATACACTGGAACTGATAAATTTCATTTTATAAATAAGATATATCCTGGAACTATTCCAGAGAATTTCAAAGGAAGAACTGAAGATATTACTGCATACATAGATGATCCAAAATTAAGATCTCAAATGTCTATATTTAATATATACGATGAATCTGATGAAAGTAGACCTGGAGGATTATATAGAGCAGCTAAGTACACATTTAGAGTTGATAATGAAGGAAATTTAGCTAAAGGTACATTAAGCTATGACGATAGAGGATTTCAAGTATTTACAGATGATAAAGGAAATAGAACAATAATTAAATCTGGACCATCAAAACAATCTTATTATGTAGATCCTAAACAGCTTCAAAGATTTATAAACACTTGGAATAGAAAAAATAATAATGTGCAAAATGCTAACGATGTATATGTACAACAGAATAAGGAAAGAAAAGAAGAAAATGTTCCAGAAATATATAGAAGATATAGACTACCTTATACTCTACAGAAAAAATTAAAAGGAGGTATACTTAAGTTACAAGAAGGAGGAAATATATATCAAGGTTCTTCTGTAGCTAGTAAATCCTCAGCATCTATGAAAGATGTTACAGAAGGTGATTGGAGTAATTTGTCTGCAGCTGATAAAGCTGATCTTGTAGCTTTAGGATTAGATATAGCTGGTTTGGTATCTACTGCTGCTGTTGGGGTAGGAAATGCCGTAGGAGCTGCATCAGGTTTAGGTTCTTCTTTAGCTACTATATATGCTAATGCTGAAAGAGGAGATATGTCTGTTGGAGAGCAAGTAGGAGCAGGAGCATTAAATTTAGCTATGGATGCGGCTACATTAGTTCCTGGACTAGGAACATGGGCTAAAGGAGCAAAAACAGTTAGAACTATAAAACGTCTTGCTCCAGTATTAAGAACTGCATTCATAGGATTAGGATTAGGCCAAGCTGCTAATGCTGTATTAAAAGCTACTTCAGATCAAGAAATGACTATTGATGATTGGAGACAATTGGCATCTGGTTTAACTGCTTTAACTTCTGCAGGTAGACAGGCATATGCTAAAAATAAATATACCCAAAAAACTTTAGGAAAATCTAAACCATTAACTGTATCTTCTGATAAAAATAACTATAATGTTACATTATCAGAATCCGAAATAGGGAAGTTTAATGGGTTAGATAATAATGCCAAAATACAATTTTTAAGAGATAAAATTAAAACAAATAATCCTAATATAACTCCAGAAGAACTTAATTCTATTAATCTAAATAGAAAAGAACTTTTATCTCCTAAAACTTGGCTAGGAACTAAAGCTAAACTAGATAAATCTACTATTACTAGAGAATTAAAACCAGAAGTATTAGAAAATTTATCTAAAAATAAATATAATTGGTATGAGAAGGGTTTAATAGAAGAAAGATCCTTTTTAAAACCTCAAGAAACAACAGCTCTGAATGAAAAATACATAAAACTTTCTCCTAATACTTATGGGACTATAGAAAAATCAACTAATGTATTGGGAAGGACTAGATTAGGAGAAGGAAAAGTAATAGAAGCTTTACCAGAATCTAGACAGTTAAATGCAGCTACTTTACCAACAACTACCGAAAAAGTACAATATAAATCTACAAGAAATATCTCTCCTGTAAAACAAGGTGGAGAAGAATCTCCCTACTTTTCAGAAGCAGAAAGTTTTGGAAGATATCAAACAATGGCTGAGGCTAACAAACAAAAAGCCAAAAAATCAGCTAAATTTATTAATAGTATATCTGAACAAGATAGAAAGAAGGAAATAAGAGCTAAAAATATACAGAAAAGTAAGCAGGAAGCAGAAAGAAAAAGAAGGGAAAAAGAAGAAATAGAAAGAAAAAATGTAGAAGAAACTGCAAAGCTGGGAGCTAGACTACAAAGAGATAGAGCTAGGCAAAGAGAATATCAAGATATAGTAAACTACAATAAGCAACAAAGAGAAGCTGCTCAAAAAGCTATTCAAAAAGAAACTCTTAAAAAAGAAGAAAGAAAAACTAGACAGGCTTCAAAAAAAGAAGACAAAGGTACTAAAAAAACTTCTAAAGATTTAGGAGAAAGAATTGCAAGAAAAGGGTTTGGTGGTGTTCTTAGATTGACATATGGGGGACCTATTTCTCCTTACATAACTAGAGACAATCCATTTGGACAAAACTATATTAATACTATAGTTGATAACAGCTTTGAAAATGACATGTCTGCTAAGGAATACAATAGAGCTTATGATATTAAGAAAAATATGGCTAAGTTATCTTCTTTTTCTTTGCCCACAACTTCTAATTATTCATTAGGAAAGGATGCACAGCCTGTTTCATTTAACTTGTCTACAGAATCAAATATCACTCTTCCAATTACAGGGGAGCAATATATAGATGATTTATTAGCAGAACAGGGAAAAGTACAGAAAGCTCAAATACTCAGTGGTGGGGATTCCTCATTAAATAAATTTACTAAACCTGGGACAACCTATTCTAAACCAGTTAATAGTTTAAATCAGTTTAGTACTGGAGTACTGAATCCAAAGAAATCCAGTTTCTCAATGCCGTTAAGTACATTGTCTTCTATAGCCTCATTAGTATCTAAAAATAACGCTAATAATAAAATTTTTAATTTACTTAAAAAGAAATTAAAACCTGTTGTATTAGATACTCCACAAGATATTAATTATAATATCCAGGGAAATGAAGGAGTTAGAAATTCTTATTATAGACAAGCTTCTAATTTGAGTCAATTATCAAAACTTAACCAGACTTCTGATGCTGATAGGCAGCTAGGATATAATTTCAATATAGCTAAAGCTGCTGCAGAAGCCAGATTACAAGGAGATTTAGCTAATGAACAGGCACTAGCCCAATCAAGAGAGAAAGCATTTCAAGTTAATGCCTCCAATCTAGCTAGAAGGGAACAAGTTGCAGGACAAAATAGAGCATCTATAACAGATATGATAAATAAGAAGGCATACTTAGAGGCACAAAAAGAAGCACAAAACGCTCAAAATAAGGATATATTTTTACATGATATAACTGAACAGCTCAAACAAAGAGCTGGAGAAAAGCAGCAAGTTAATCTTCAAGATCAATTACTAACAAAACAAGGTAAAGACTTTGATTTAATAGCTTCAGAGAATGTTAATGAACTTAGAATTCAAAAAGCTATGGATAAATTAATGACTGAAGGAAAAACAGATACTCCAGAATATAATAATTTAAGAAATGAATTATTTACCATTCAACAAAATAGATTGAATAGAAATTTAGAGTATCAAAAAATCCAAAATCAAGGAATGTTAAGAAGAATATGGTAATATGAGATTTAAAATACCAAAATTACAACAAGGGGGTGAAATATCAGCACCATGGGTGGGATACACCCCCTTTTTTCAACCTCAACAAACGGAAAGCGCATCTGCCACTGCTAGTGCAAGTGCTAAAGGTGGAGATACTAAAATAGATGCTACTCAAAAACAGATTCAAGATGCTATAGGACAATTAGCAGGCAAAGGGCTAACCAATGAAGTAAATTATTTTGCACAACAAGTTGGAGATCTATTTGCAGATTCTCAAATGATGGGACAGCCAATGAGTCTTAGGCAATATACTAATATAGTATCTAAATTAAATGAGATACAAAATAATAAGCAAATGTTTGACGATGCTAAAAAAATAGCTTTGGATAAAGGTACCTTATCAGAAGCAGCTATTACATTTGATGGAAATTTATACGCCCAAGATATAACAGGAAATATGGTTGTTGTAAATCCATTACAGTATGCTGAGAATAGAGATAAATATCATTTATTAACTAACAATGATTTACTTACATTAAGAAATAATAGTAGTGCATTTATATTTGATAAAACTTTATCACAAACTGTAGCTGGAAGTTTAAGTGTAAATGATATAAATAAAGAAATAGACACGGCAATAAAAATGATTCAGAAGGAAGATTCTTCATCTGATTTATATATAAATAAAGCTAGAGCTAATGAATTTAACTCCCAATTACAGCAACTAATAAATACTAAATTAGGTACAGCACCTGATGATAATTTATATAAACTAACTACAGAAGTATCTACCCAAAGAGGGCATTTAAATACTGCATTATTGAGAATATGGAATAAACTTCCACAACATGCTAAAAATACACTAATAGCACAATCTGCGATCAATGAGGATGGAGATCCTAGACAGAATGCTTTAAATTCTCTAGCCGATTTATTAACTTATGGTACATACCATAGTGAGAAACAATCTATTAAAGATGAAGGAACTTTAGATGCTTCTGGTAAAAAATCATCCTCTTCTGGAGGTTTAACAGAATTAGGCCCATTTGAAATTTATGCAGGGGCAGCTAAAACTAAAGATTATTCAGTTAAACTAGGAACTAAGTATTCATTACAAACTAGAGCGAATATATCTCCGTTGGTTGGAGCCGATAAAAAGCTACTGAATAATAACTATATGTCAGATATAATCACACAAGGGGGCTTAGGTGCTTTAGTAGATCCAAATGGAGCATCTTTAGGAACTGGAGAAGTATTATCTGATGCAGATTTAAACAAAGTATTATATTCTAATGATCAAGTAGCTACTGCATGGTTGCCTTATACTATTAATTCCAATGGTTCTAAAGTAGTGGATTTAAATGCTTTAAATAGGTTAGAAGACGCAGACAAAGAAATTAAAGCATTAAATAATCCTTCAGAGAATAAAAAGAAAGAGATTTATGATAAATATAATGTTGGGCATTTAATAGTTAAAGATACTCCAACTGCACAACAATTGAATTATATGACTCAGTTTATGATAATTCCTTCATATATACCAGAATCAGTAGTGGATAAAACTTCTGCCAAGAACTTTTTAGAGGAGTTACCTAGAGAGACTAGAAAAGATGTACAAGAACTATATAATAGAGTCAGAGCAAGTGGATCCAATAAAGATGCTAGAACCACCTCCTTTGTTCCAGATACAAGTTGGATTTTCCCAGATGAAGATATATATAAAACATCTCTATTCTTGCCTATGAGTGATGATATAATTATGAGATCTATAGTTGGAGGAAATTCTCCAGTAATTTCTAAAGACAGATTAGAATATGAAAATATGGCTAATAACCAAAATGAACTTGATAACCCAGTACAATTAGATTTATCTGATAGGTTTGGATTAAATAAAATACAGTAATATATGACAGAAAAGAGAGATTGGTTTGGTTTATATTACCAAAATCAAAATGCAAATTATACAGACTTTCTACAGAATGGGATAGTACCTAGTGATGTAGTATTAAATGATAAGGATACATATAAGAAAAACGACAAAATCATTCAAGCGTTTACAGATAACGAAGGTAAGTTTAATGAAGGAGCATTTGATAACTTCTATAACCAAGCTTTATCTTCTTATAATACATTCGCTCAAGGTAATTTTAAGGATACAAAATTACCAGAGTTAGAATATGATATTATGTCTGCTATACGTCGCCCTAAAGATAAACTACAAAAAATAGATTTCAATATAAATAAAAAAAGAAATCCATTTATTGAAACTGAAGGAGTTACCACAGTATTAGGTACTTCTGAATCCAAGTTATCTCCATACGAAATTGCCCAGTCTAATTTAATTTGGGATACTAGAACCAATTCATGGATGGATAAAACTCCGGAAGATTTAGGTTTTTGGGGAACAATCAACGAGACTCCAATTGTGTTTGCCAGATATGAGGAGGATACTGAAGAAATAGATTCTAGTACTGGTAGAAAAGTAAAACACTTTAAAGGGGAAATGAAATTAGATGAAAATGGGTCTCCTTACTATGAGACTTTAGGTAATAGAGCTGCCCATAACAAGGAGTTTTTATCTCCATTTAATGTATTAACTAAGGAAGGAAGTACAATTAATAAATTTGACTTTCTGGATAACGATGGGAAAGAAAAAAGTATAGGGGGAACCATTGCTCAAACAGTAGCTACTATTGCTCCAATGCTTATTCCTTATGTAGGAGAAGTATATACATACGGATTAATAACTAAAAATGCTGCACAATTAGGTATTACCTTATACAAAATGTTGGATGGAGTATTTAATCCAGAAAAAAAGGATTATGAGTATGGGTTACTAAATACTATTGAGGGCAAGTTATCGTCGTTTAGTCCAGGAGTTTCAGAACACTCTAAAGAAAATATGGTTACATTTGAGAACTTTGGTAATTTAGTATCAGATGTAGCCTCACAATTGTTTCAACAAAGATTACTAGCTCAAATTCCGTATAAATTAGGATTTGGGAGTCCTGAGAAGGCTGCATTAAAGAAAACTAGAGAGTTATTTGGAGATGAAATAGCTGATGAAATATTATCTACAGGTAAATTATCTGATAATGCTACATTACAGGCTTTAATGGGATCTGTACCGGATATAGCCAAAGTAGCTAGAACTGCTGCTACTAGAAATAATTTAATGGGTAAATGGCTATCTAGTTTCTATATGTCTGGTATATCTACTATGGATGTATTCAATGATGGATTAGATGCTGGGTATGATAGAGATGCTGCTGCTTTTACTGCTGCATTAGCCATGGCAGCTACTACTTGGATGATTGGATCTACAGAAATAGGACAAAAAGCTTTAAAGGGTCTTGGGTTTGATGAGGAAAGAATAGTATATAAAAATGCTGGAAAAAAACTTATTGAGGAATTAAAGGATCAAGTCACTGAATTTGTACATTCTCCAATTAAAGATCAGGCCAAATTTAATTCATTGTTAAAAACTACTGGAAGTATTTATAGAAGTGCTGCAGATATAATAGCTAAAGAGGGAGTTTTAAGCAGTGCTTTAGCTGAGGGTATAGAAGAAATGTCAGAAGAGGCTATTATGGATACTTCTAAAGCATTTACTGATGCTCTTACAGGTGTATTTGGAATACAAAAAGAAGGCCACTTTGATTTTCTAGAATCTAATCCATTAGAAAGATATTTAATGGCTGGAGCAGGTGGAGCTGTTGGTGGAGCAATATTCAAAATTGCTAATAAATCATCTGAAATAAACAATAAACTCCCCAAGGATACTAAAGAACATATTTTTTATCTACTTAGAAATGGCAGAAAGGCAGAGCTTAAACAGGCTCTAGAAGAAGCAAGAAAGAAAGGAGTAGCTCCAAAAGAATTATCCATATACGACCCTGAATTTATTGACGGAGAATTACAATATAAACCATCTCAAGGACAAGGAGATTCTTTGAATGATGCAGTAATAGACTTAGCTAATACTCTTATTGATCAATGGGATGCCATAATTAATCAAGAAGCATTAAATCTTGATGAGGATGCCATATTAAATAGATTATCTTTGCAAGATAAAAGAATAAAAAATCTGTTAGAGTTTGAAGGAGTGTATCAAATAGCTAAAGATTATAATAGTCTTGGAACTCAAATAGTAGAGTTAGTAAAACAAAATAATGAATTAAAAGAACAAATTTCTCCTGGAAAAGGTAAGGAAGGGATAAATATCGAAGGAGCGGAGGCTCAAATAAGACAAAATGAAGCTAAGTTGTTAGAACTTAGAAAACAAAAAGATGAATTATTAGATGGGGCAAAGACAGAAGAATATATAAGTAAATCTTTATTCTATCTGAGTCCCTTGAAAGATCCTATTTTGTCTGCAGATATAAATACTTATTCTAAAAATGTATTAGGAAAAGATTATAATACCTTATCTCAGTCTGAGCAAGAGGATGTAAAGGATAGATACAATAAATATAGAGAAAGTTTTGATAAAAAATTTAATGAAGGGTATATCTTATTTCAAGAAATAATTAAGAAATATAGTAAAGAGTTAATGTCTATAGCAGAACAAATCCCTTTATTAGATGGAATTAAACAATATCTATCCCAAGCTGGAGAAAGTGCTTTATTAGATCTAAACGAGGAAGCCTTAAATCAATTCAATATTGATAAACAACTAAATGCTGAAAAAGGTCTTCCAATGAGTAGAGGATTAGAATATATTATCAATCATGATAATTTAACTTTTGCAGATCCTAATACTCAGAATATAATAAATACATTCTTTAAAAATTTATCAATAAAAGCTGGAGAATCTAATATCCCAATAGGAATAGATACTACATCTCTTACTTCTGCAAAAAGAAAGTTCTTAGACTTCAATAATGACTTCATAGATGATATTGTTATGAATACAATATCTAAAAATGAGGATGGAAGTCTATCTCCCTTCGGTAAATTAATGGAAGAAATACAAACAGAAGTTAAAGAAAATGCAAATAATCCAGAATCAAATATAGACTCTTCTGATATTGTAAATGAGAGAGTATTAGAATACATAAATTCTAATGTAAAGAATAATGAATTTAAGCAGCTATTAATTAATATTGTAAATTCTGGATATAATGATGATCCTATTCAGTATTTAAAAAATATCCAAACAGGAATAAGAAATATTGTATATGCTTATAATCATGAACTTGCTCCGCAATTAAAATTAGCTAGTGCTAAATTATTACTAGCCAACAGTAAAGCTAATGGACTAGAACTTACTAAAGATTTATATCAACAATTATTAACATATATAAAACCAGATAGTGAGTTTGAATTAAATAAAAAGGCATTAGATGCATCTTTCGCTACTTTAATCGATGAAAGTTTGGCAGGAATAGTAAAAATAGAAGACTTTACTCCTGAAAGATTTGCTGAACTAAACATGCCAGATGCTTTTGATTATTCCTCTAAAATTTTAGCACAATCAGGTATTAATGATATACAAGAATTAATAGATACTGTAAATAAATTACAAAATGCTAAATCATGGTTTGATGTAGCTAAAATACTTAAAGATTCTAAGCTATCAGAACAGGGCAAGTTACTATTAACCAATACTTTAAGTGAGGCTAATAAAAAGAATACTCATGCCACCTTTAAAGAATTAAATATTTTATCTGATTACTTATTAGAAGAATCTCAGTTAAAGAATAATCCAGTTTTAGAACTTTTAAAGAAAGTAAATATAGATGTATTAGGAAGTAGTGATCCCATTAATATATTTGATTTATTAGAAAATGAAAATGCAAAACTTAAATCAGTAGCTAGATTATCTGAATTTGTTATTCAGGGTAAAATAGATGCTGACCGATTAACTGGAGCAATTCAAACTATAGATTTATTAAAATCTATTATATCTTCGTCTATTAGATCCACAGATATAAATAAATCTGGGTATGGATATAATACTACGATAAATCAATTCAGACAGAAAAATGGAGTTAATGAAATTCTTCCTGAACTAGATCCAACAATTGCAACTAAAACTCTCTGGGAATTAAATAGGGTAAGTAATCAACTAAATTTCTTTAAGAAATTATCTGAAATGAATGTAGGTAATAAACTTAGGGAACATAAACTTACTGCTATTAAAACCAGACAGGCATTAATTAGAAACTTTCTAGATAGAACGTTTACTAATAAACGTCCAGAGATATTTGAAGGAGTTAAGGAAATAATTGATTCTTATAACATAGAAGAATTATTTAGGTCTGAGCTATCTGATGATAACTTTATAGCGTTGGAAGAATTAGTAACTAAAGTAGAGGATAAAATATACGATAATATTAATTCTCTTGTTTCTACTAATAAGTTTACTAAGCAACAAATAATAGAAGATTTATTTAAGGGTTATGATTTCTCTGAATTAGTTAAAGGGGAATATAATAATCCAGAGGCTTTAAATGAAAACATTAGAGAATTAAAACCTTCAGAATTATTTACCTACTATCACGTTCTTAGTACTATTAAATCTTCGGACTACAGTAAAGCTTTAAAAGAAGTTGTAGATGAAGAAATGTCTCAACAGTCTAGTAAACTATTAATACCTATATTTTCTCAGGAATTTGCCTCTAGAATCAATACTGCAATGGCTATTGATCCTGAATTTATGAATAATATTACTATAATAAATAGTGAAAGATTAAATTCAATAAGATCTCAAAGATCTAAGCAAATATATACTAATTATATAGATTCCTATAAGAATCTTGTATTTAATAATGGAGCACCTGGTGTTGGAAAAACAAATGGAGTAGGTAAGCTTACTTACAGGATTATTAACAAAATACTAGGGGATCAACATGTCGTATTAGTTGGCCCAAAACCACAGCAGGCTATTAACTTAACTAACGCAATATTAGGAACTACATTTGATAGTAGATCAGATATAAATTCCGTTAATTCAGAAACTAGTAAAGAAAATAATCTAGTTCAGACTAAAGATCAATTATTAGCCACTATATACAAAGATCCATCTATATTAGCTTCTGCAAATTCTGACTTTGAGAATAATAAAGAAAAAGGTGATTATATAGAGTTCTCCGACTTAAAGAATGAGAATTTCCAAACATGTAGACTAAAACCTAAATATTTAGACAAATCAAACTTTAATAATGATGTATTTAAAGATCAAAAAATTATATATATTGATGAGATAACTCATTTTTCCAAGTTCGAATTAGAAGCTTTAACTACATGGGCTAATAATAATAATAAAATTCTTCTTACATTCGGAGATTTATTACAATCTGGATACAGTAGAGATAATGCTTATATGGGGATAGATGTAGATGCTTTAAAAATATCTACACCTACATTATCTACTTCTTTAAGAGTATCAAATATACATAAAAAAGATAATTTAAATCTTTTAAGATCTTTGGTAAGTCAAGTTTATAGCAAGGATATAAAAGATCGTAAACAAAGATTTGCATTAGTAAGACAAGCCCTAAAAGATTCTCCTGCTCTAAAATACTATGAAGATAGGAAAATACTAAATGGAGAAAAAATAACCGAATCTACTTCCATTGAGGAATTAGAAAAATTAGTTAATGCTTCTAAAGGAGATGTGGGATATATTTATGATAATCCATCATCTACTACATACGGACTTGTATCAAACTTCAATAAAGATCATGAAAGAAAAATTAGAATGTTTAAGTTGAATGAAGTACAAGGCCTTGAAGCCCCATACTTTATTACAGATCTGCATTTTGATTTTACTAAAGATACCTCTTTAGAGAAAAATATAAAGGACTTATATACAGCAATAACTAGATCAGAAGAGGGCACTATTATAATAAATAACGGACTGACTAATACTTTGTCAAATGGTTCTGAAAAAGTTGATTATACTCAACAATCTATATTAAATAATGAATCTGCAAGAAGTTTTTCAGAATTAAGATTAAAATCTTTAAACTCATTATTACAAAACTATCAGTCTACAGAACCAAAAATAGAACCTAAATCTAAGACTACTACATCTGATATTAAACCCTCAAATATTACATTTGAAAAGATAATGGATGATGTATTTAACCCTGATGAAATAGAATCTATTAAATCTACGGAGAAAATATATAGTGAGGATAGTAAAGTAAGAGATTATCCAGAAGATAGTTTTATAGCATATTCTTATGATGGAAGAGTTAAAGAATTTCCTATTAAAGATAAAGATGGAAATATCATATCATATAGTATTAAATCTGATATAACAAGCTCAGGATTATATAACTCAGATCATACAGGATTTTTTAATGGGCAATATTCTAAATTAAGTCCTGCTAAATTTAAAAAGGTGGATAAAACTATACAGAGTATAAAGAGTACACTGTACAGTTTTCAATCTAAACAACGAAGAAATGAAGAATTTAATAAGATAGAATCAGAAGTTAATAATATATTTAGAGATGTAACAGAAAATACAGGTACCTTAGATATAAAAAATGGAAAGTTCCAACTTAAAGCAATTAAATTTTTTAATGACGGAGAAATACATTCCGATGGAAGTAATAGATCCCAAAGATTAAGGGTTGTTTATACTATCCCAATTTTAAATTCTAGCACTTCTCAAGAGACTATAGAATTATCTGTATACAGTTTACCTAATGGATTAGAATCTAAATTTGAAGGAAGAAAATGGTTTGAATCATATAAACCTTTCTATGCTAATGTAATGAATCAGGTTGAATCTGATCTTACCAAACTATATACAGAGAAATATATTCCTTTGACTGATAATTTTGAATTAGAGAAAATAACCAATTTAGTTATTTATAAGAAAGATCCAGAAGGAAGAAAACATTATAATTTCGAAGATAGGGGAACACAATTTAAAGGTCTATATTTCTCTAATCCTTATGTGGTTGTGGATTATACTACCAATAAAGCTAAAAGAAATGCTGATTTGCAAAACGCAAGTGACAAAATTGCGGAGGCACAAAGAAGTTATTTGGAAATTAGAGATAGATATATTGCTACTGAGGATTTAAATGAGAAAAAATCTCTTGGGAGAGAGATGAATAATAAACTTAATAAATTAATCTTCGAAAGCCAGCGAAATAATTTAAAAGGTAAAGCTATTGTATTTGCCACATATGCTGAGAAGATATATGATACAGAAGGTAATTTAGTTCCAGAAAGTGAATATGCAGATTATTATGTAAGGCAAGCATCTGGGGAATTCGATAATAATCCAGATCTAAGAGATAAAATGAGAATGATTGTTCTTAGTCCTAATCCATTAACATTTAGAGAATTTTACAATAATTACGATAAATATATAAAATCTTATTCACAATCTAATGGAAATAAATTAGGTAATAAGTTCTATAAATCTTATTTTGGGGATTATACAGGATTCGATATAATTTTATCCATTTTAAATTATAAAAACTGGTTAGAATCTAATGATAAAATAAATTCTAAACATTACAAAATTGCTGAAAGATTATATAATGGTTTAGTATCATTAGCTAGTGCATCTACTCCACAATTAACCAATATTAAAACTAAAGATGCGACGGATTTCCATATTATGAGAATTATGGAAAGATTACATCAGGAATTTGATTCTCAATTACTAGATCAATATAAATCTAATGCTGAAAAAATAAACGGGAATGATGTTCTTAGATATTTTAGGGAGATAATAAATACTAAAATAAAACAAGAACAAGGAAAGTATACATCTGGAATAGTTGAGAATAAAGCTAATGAAACATTCTTTATGTCATTAGGTTCAGATATATCTTCCGAAAACTTATTTGATTTTATGGAATCTGCATTAATAGGTAGGGTAGGAGATAAGATAGTTCCTAATTATAATCCTATATTTAAAGAAGGAATATATCCCTTCCCAGTTATGGAATACGATAAAGATCAAAAGGGACATACAGGCGATAAAAATTTTATTAGGGCTATGAATCTTGAAGGATCTTATTATATAGATAGAGATTTACAAACTCCTCAATTTGCATTTGTTGCATCTAGAGATTTAGCTAATCCAGAAGAATTTGGATACAAGAGAACTGAACCTCAAAAATCACCAGTGATCCAAACAACAAAAACAAAGGAAAATATAGAATCTACTAATATTTCAACTCCTCCATCTAATTCAGAAATAAACACCAGAGAAGTGGAGAATATTTTAAATTCCATAACTTCTGAAATAAATAAGATTCCTAATGAAGAGTTAAGAAATATACTAACTACTGCACTAAATGAGATATCATATGATACAGAATCTATTCCTAGTTCAGGTATTGAAGCATATTTTAAATCTTCAATACAGGAAAAAATTACAAGGATTAATTCTGGCCTTCAAACTAATCCAATTTCCTATGATTCTAGTACTGATATTTCATATATTAAGTACAATGATGGGAAATTATATATATATACCAAACCTAAGGTAACGGAAAATATAGATGAAAATACTAGGAAATTAGATGAAAATAGAGTATATTTACAAAATAATTTTGGAGATATGTTTAATCATCCAGATATTACGGTAACGGATTTAAATACATTAGTTGACAATTTTAAGTTAATAGAAGCAAATTCTGATGGGCAAATGGATGTTATTAAGAATTTTATTAAAACAGGTAAATACTCTCCTGAATTATTTAATCTATTAAGTAATGAGAATATAAAATCATCTTTAGTAGATATTAATAAAATAAGAAGTAAATATAATATTTGTTAATATGGCATGTGATTTTTTTAATGAGTCTACAAGATCTCACACTTTTTTAGTAAATCTTTCACCTTGGGATAATTTATTCCAAGGTGAAAGCATTTCTACAGATAGCTTTAAAAATATAAAAGAAACCTTACAAAAGGATTTTGTAATACAGTCAGATCAGAATCTTGTTGAGGCTATTAAGGAGTATTTAAATACTCAAGCAATGTTTAATGGGATGGATTATACCAGATTTAAGGAATCATTAGATAGAAATATATTAAATATTTCTACTACTCCCTCTGTAGATCCAAAAGCATCTATTAAATCTGATGTTGATAATAATCCAGCATTGACTAATGAAGAATATCAAATTACAGTTTCCCCAAATGAGGATGTAGAAGATTTTAACCTTTCAAAAGAAATAGCTACTCAGGAATTAGTATCAGAGATTATTTCTGGAAGAAAAGATGTTGATTATTCAAGTAATATTAAATCTACTCTTGATTTAAGTAATAAATTCCAAACTAATTCAGCTTTATATAACAGGTTTGTTAATGGATTCAAAAAGGATTTATTTAAAGTATCTTTTATAGACTTTGACAATGGTAAAATTGCAAATACTGTAAAGGATATGAATTTAAATATCGCTCAGTATAAACAAGATTTGTTAAATAATATAACAGATTTTCTACAATTACCAAGAACAAGCCTATATGATGAAAGTGGAAACTTTAATTTAGAAGAATATAATGATATTATTAGTAAATTAGACACTTACTATGATGCTAATAACCCAACTTCAAGATTAAATTCTATTAACGATAGAGCTTTCACTAAATTATCTCCTAATGATAAATTGTTTATAGATGCATATAATTCCTCTATAGCATTAGAGAATTTTGATAATCTAGTAAATGTTTTAACTAATGGATTAGTATACATCGATCCTAGAAAATTTGGAATAATGACTTCTAATTTAAATGAAGTTAAATATCTTCCATTTAAGAAAAATATAATTAGACAATCTTTCTCTACAACTAACTTTGAGACAAGTATAGAAAGAGAAACTGCAGCTGTAACTAAGGCTATTATACAGAATATAAAGAAGTTAGATTTAAATGGAGATTGGGATGGGTTTAGTTACCTAACTGTAAATGATTTTAATACAGCAACTTCGAAATTTAATGATTCAACTTTAAAGAATAAATATCCAGAGCTTAAGGATGCACATATTAATCCAACTCAAACATATATAAAGTTTTTTAATAGATTCTTTGATAGTAAAGGAGCATTAGAAGCGTTTAAACACAATGACAGCTTTGATAATTCTACTAAAGATATACTATATTCTATATATAAAAGTATCATAGATCAAAGCGAAGGTGCGTCTTCATTATATAATATAATAACTAAAAATCAGGTTGGTATAGATTTTAATTACTTTATGGATTTGATGTCTTATATAAACAAACAAGGTCCATCAGAGTATATATCATATAAATTTAACCTTGATACTAGACAATATGAAATTGATACCTTTTCTAATATTACATATGAATCAACATTAAAGAATTATGAAATAAATTCAGCTAATGATATTAATAATTTAGTTAATAATGATTTATATAATATAATTAAAGATGAAAGTGATGGATTTGGAGTTAAATACAATGATGATAATACTATTACTTTAAAATTAAATAATAGATCTATTACATTATCTCCTAATATGAGGATGTCTAAAATGGATCCATTCACTTTAAAGGATTATAATAAAACATTAATAGAAAGTTTAATCATTCCAAATGTAGACCAATCTAGTAGAATATTAAATGGGGAGATTTTAGATCAAGACATAATGGATGGATTTAAATTATTTGAATTACTCCAATTTACTACTGGATTTCCTTTTAAAAATTCCTCTGGACAATTATATTCTAGAATGTCAAATGAGTATAAAAATGACGATAATTTAAAAGCTGATTTATTATCCTTTTTATATACTACATTAGATACTTTAAGAGTATTGGATAATATACATCAAGAGGAGATAAATAATAAATCTAAATTAACCCCTACGGAATATTTAAAAATAGCTAGAAAAGACAGAAGATTCTCTAGTTTATCAGAGGAAGCATTTAACAGAAGTTTTGCTAATCCTACTATAAATCCAAAAATACTTATAAGTAGAAATGCTTCTGGTTCAGGTAGAAGTGCTATATTTAAGAGTATAGTATCTTCATTGAGTATTATAAATGGAGACACTAATCCTAGTACTTATAAAAACTCAGATGGGGATAATGTTCCTTCTGTAGGATTAATGAATTTATTAAAAACTATTCCAGATTATATTCAGATAGTTAAAAAATATCAGGAAAAGGCATTAAAGCATAATACTGAATTTAAAAATATATATTCTAATAATATATTCTTTAATTCTCCAGAGCTAATAAAAGGAGTAAGGTTAAAAACAGAATTTGTTACTCCAAATGGAACTGTTATTCAGAAGAATAAATTTAATGTAGCAGAATATACTACATCATCAGTAATATTAGATTTTTATAAGAACCTGTTAGATGGAAACGATATAAACTTTCTTCCTACTGTATATGCAGATAAAGCAAACCAGTCTTTAATTACTATATCTAAAGATTTAAAAATTAATGATAAAAGCTTAAAAGCAGTTACTGCAAGTGAGATTGAGCAAGAGAATAGAATAAGAAATAAGGAATATTATACCAACGTATTAAATAACTTATTTAATACATACTCTAAAATAGGCGAAAGGTTAGGAATTAAAATAGATTCTAGAATAGTAGATAGTACATCTGAAGCTGGTAAAGTTAGAGCAATCAAAAAGAATATGGGTACTATTAATAATATGCTCTCTACTAGATTTAAAGACGTTCAGGCTGCTGCAACTGAATTAATGGCAGAAGATAGAACTTTTGAATGGGTTGAGGAAACTCATTATTCTAAAGTAGATGGGGAGATGAGAATGAATCCATTTATAGAATACATGAGTAATGTATATAAAGTATCTACTACTTCTGATGAAGGATATAACAAATTCATGAAAAGATCCAAGGATAATTTCCTTCAAGATATTATGGATAAAAATATAAAAATAGATGCAGAAGTATTTAAATTTTTATATAACGATACTGATGCATTACCTTGGATTGGTAAAGATGGATATATGGATATTATTAGAGATGGAAAAATGAATCCTATATTTGAAAAATTCTTCTTTTTAGATGGATTTCTTTCTAATCAATTTATGCAAATTACTGCAGGAGAGCCATATGCGCATCCCTCTAAATTAAAGAAAGTTAAATTTAAAGGAAATGAGGATACTTATTATATGAATGACCATGCAGCTAGGCTTATAGCTCAATATAAACGTATGGTTATGATGCAAGGTACAATACATAATTATTATCAAGCTGCATTAGAAGGTACAGGATCCCAAATTAAATGTGCTGTAGTAAAAGATATAGAAGCTCCTGTATTTAATCCATCAGGAGAAACCGATAATGTTAAACCTTTAGATGGTTCTATGGAGGTAACAGGTTGGCAAAATGAATTAGAAAATAATTCAATGTTTTCTAGTACTGCAGGACAAAATAGAAAGAACTTTGGATATGATATTAATCCTATTCATGGATCAGCTACACTATATAAATGTGCATCCTTTGCTATTGATAATAATGTGATGAGACACTCCCCAGAGAAGATTAAATTACTACAGAAAATGACAGATAGAAAATGGTCAGTTCCTGTATTAGATTTAATGAAAGATTTTAATGGAAACTCAAGAACATTAAATGATGTAATTGGAGAGGATATATATTATTATG